>Ga0307518_10001332_pt1 | contig 18453 bp, 18 predicted proteins | sample 25_EM_MG_FD_203889 | JGI IMG/M metagenome (GOLD analysis project Ga0307518, IMG submission 203889) | Populus trichocarpa ectomycorrhiza microbial communities from riparian zone in the Pacific Northwest, United States - 25_EM | ecosystem: Host-associated > Plants > Roots > Unclassified | place...
GACTTGATTGTCCACACTAACCAGCACCTACTAGTGTCTGGACTTACCTCCTCATTAGTCCCCTGCATCCCTGGACCTCCTAGTAAGATCGTTGAGGAGAACCGATCCTGACAGAGGAGGTGGACAAGTTTTTGCTCAACAAATACATAGATCTGGACCTCTTTGACACTCTTGATGGCACAGTAGAAATATAATTGTGGATTTACTAGCTTAGAAACCTGAAAAGATCTGGTCTGAGCCTTTTAGGAATTGCATAGCCCATGTAGGTGTATGGAGACCACAGAGCCTCAGTGTTGGTATATCTACCTAGACTAGAGCTATTTTGGCAAAACCCTTTTTGCTGATGAATGGTACAATTCCACAGATGAGGATAGCAATCTAATTGGATACAGCAGGTTATGAGACATAATGGCAGATTATGTCTGATTATGTCAATTGGTCACTTACATATACTAAGTGCTGAAGGGCAAACCAACCCAAAGTTGGGGTGTTGAGGCCATGTGCTGCAGATCAGCCTTGTTATTCTCAATGGTTTGGCACAATGGTGCAATTCCACAGATGGGGATAGCAATCTAACTGGATACAGTCAGGTTATCAGACATAATAGCATATTCTGTCAGATTGCATCAATTGCTTCGATGATAACTCAATTGTATGTGGTTCTCAAGAAAATTTAGTTTCAGTGATGCCGCCATAGAGTAACATTGAACGATAGTGACAAACAGTCCGCAACGTTGACTATGTAGTCATTCCACCGGTTCTTCATCTTCGCATTCAAAGCTTCCGATCTATCATCTTCTGCGACGAGTCCTGGGCTGTGTGAAGCTTTTCATCGAAATCGCGTAGAATGTGTATTGTCTGTGGTGAGTTCTTTGCCTCCTCTGACTTTTGCAGCTTCGAGCCGTCTGTGTCGATGTTGATGTCTGGCGCTTTGAGGGATATGTGTGCGGCCCAGACAACACGGGAGAGTCTCTGCATCTTGATCTCCAGCATTGACGCATGCACTGACTCTCCGGTCAGCCGCGTTCCCTCGACTCGTGTTGAGTTGACGGTTCTAGCGCTTATTGTGCCATCTTTGCCATTGCCGTCATCTTGTTCTCGCATCAACGTCGCCGCTTCGTTCATTATCCCACCACCTGCGCTCTCGACTTATTCAAAGATGATTATTCATTTGATTCTCGCACGGCATATGTTGGCGCCTCTGACTCCAATCCATTTCCACACACTAGCAGGCCTGGACTGCTTGGTTTTGTGCGCATCAGGTGAGTTTTGTGTTTATGGAGCATTCTGATGTTGCCTGGCATGTTTGTATCCATTCCTACGTCGTTTGCAATGCTCAGCATGCCCGTTTGTGCACTCGATGCGTCCACAAGGCTTCCAAAGTCGTTCGTGTGCTGCCGTGCCTCTCTGACACGCGCAGGTCATGGCTTCCATCACTGACTTCTTGGTCTCATTTGCAGTCATCTTTGCGTCATTCAAGGCATTTGTGCGCCCGTGCACCCGCTGGGCAGACATGTGTGGTATTTTTCACCGTTCGACACATCTGCATGCCTACTTTCACCTCCAGGATCAGTTCATATGTGTTCACAGCATCTTCGTTGCGTCCAGTTAACTCGTTAGTAAGTTTATTTATTTTGTCGAATACGTTTGATTCATCTAGGTACGTGCCCATATGGGTTGTACACTTGTCCTATTTTCGGCGGTCAAATCCTGGGGTGTATCCTCGCTTATAGCTTGTCAGTTCCTTGATGCTGACTTGTTATAAGTCTTACATCGAATAATTAGTTGGCCAGCCTATGCTACTGTCATTTCCACATTTCTGGAGTTTTCAATGTGGGGCAGATGTAAGTCAAGCTATATATTACACCATTGTAGGAAATGGCACAAAGCACTGCACGGAATGCATGAACATGACAGAGTGTACTATTAATTAATTGACATTCTATTACGTAAGAGGCACGAGTAGGAATAGAATATTGTCAACGCTTTCGCCCACCCACCACGCCCTGAGATTCCTGCAGGTATCCTTTCAGATACACTTCGGAACCACCTCGCAGGAGTCTCGTGGCTGTCGTGGCCAGACAAGCCTCGAGTGAGATCACTGGCGAGGTCTTCCCAGCCCGCCCACGCAGCTCACGCTCGTCTCCTTTAAGTTTGTTCTGATCGCGACCGTAAGGCGCTTTGCGCCTTCACCCACTCGCTCTCTGCTTATCGCTATCGTCTTTCTTTCCTCAGCTCGTCTCAGTCTGAAGCGCAAAGACCGCATATTCTACCTAGCACCCAGGGCCGAAAATCGGTATCATATAACACAGATCTGAATCCAATCAATTAACACCGCGGACCCTTAACGGGCGCCCACATGTATGTATGTATGGTAAGTAGGTATTGGAGGAAGCACAGTAGGTCGATACACGAAGACTGGACAAAGCCCAGAAACCAGAGGCAGTACCTTTCAATGGGTACCCATATAAAGGTGAGCCGAACCGAAATGAGCCAAAATAGGAGCACGAAATGAATAGAAGTAGAAAACGAATTCCGAGGAACAACGAAATAAATGGGATGAAGTAAGGCAGCAGCCCTAAGATACAGTGAAACAAAGGATCAGATAGAGATGGCTCAAGGTATGCTATAGTTGGTAGGTTTGTGTGCATTTGCGTTTGTGGATGGGGAAAACAAAACAGGGTGTCGTCGGGTGGATAATTATGGCTACAGCGGGGGAAAGCGCTTGACTTCATATTGGTTTAAATTGTTCGTGAACCTAAGTTGAGACGAATCATGGGGATGAAGCGAGGGCCGCAAGAACTCGACGGTACTATGAAAGGGAAACAGGCATCGCTCCTTCGAGGGTGGGTGCATGAAACACAGGAGAGACGTGGAGCGCGAGATTGACCGCACTCAGCCCACCAAGCCTCAATCACCCATCGGTCAATGTCCATGCCTTGAAGCTGGTCCGTCCATCACAGCGACGCCCGACACATTCGTTAAATACATGCCCCAATCGCCGATCCTTTTCCAAATAAATCAGATATGTCAGAAAAAAAATTGTGAAACAGAGGACGAACGTACTCAAACCCGCTCGGTGCATTCGACCACATCGTAATCGTATCGTTATCCGCGAGCGCATGACCATGCCCTCCTATGGAGTGATCGAGTATCGACGGTGCAGGTGCGGGAGCGGCCGAAGGCACAGTAATAGCCGCGTGATGGTGGGCGTGCCTGTGGGGATGCGGGTGCTGCACGCCGGACGTGTCCACATCAACACGGAACTCGTTATTGGCCGCTCCTGTCCCAAGGAACGCCGTGGCAGGGGGCGAAGGTGTATGATGGGCAGTGCCATACTCAAACCCGCCATTTGTCCCATTGAAAACGTGCTCGCTCACGGGATACGCCGTCGCTAGGGGTGTATGCGACGGAACAGTGGGTGGGTAAGGTAGTCTTGCCATGCTTGCCAGGTGAGCTGACGGGTCTTCAACACCAGGGTGATGGCGCTGGTGCTGGCGCTGATCCTGATGGTCGTGGGAATGAGCGTGGGCGTGGTATTGGGGGTACCACACCCCCCCAGTGGACGGCTCCAGTCCCGCTGATAAAGCTGGCGCAGCACTCGAATGCGGCGGACTTGGGACTGAAAGATTAACCTGACCATGTATAGGTAGCCTTCCTAAATCGTTGCTATACACTGGTAGATTCGCCACTGGCAAAGGGTATTGTCTGGATGTCGGAGATCCCCCCCGATTAACACGGCGAGAGCCGGCGATCACACGGGGGCCTTCGTGGGACTGTGTAGACGATGGAGAAAAGGAGGCCTGCGTTGAACAGGGACTTCCGGTGTCCGAGTCTCGGTCGCGTTTAACACCGCCAGATGGACTCGGTTGCGGTGGCGGAAGTTCTCCGACGGATGTGAATTCATACAAAATATCCCTACAAAAATGGAAAAGGGATGAGCTTAGGCGACTGGATGCTGATAGGCGAAGCTCACCAAAGGCGCCCTGCGATGTGCCAGCGTTTCTCGCAGATCTTCAGAAAGTCCATACATTTGTGAACATCGCGCATCTCCTTTACAGGATCTGTCGCAAGGCCAGATCGCTTGCCTCCCCAAATATTGAGTAGCAAGACGATACCAGCGGTGAATGAAGGCATCTGTCGAGTTCACTTAGAAAAGAGATAAAATAACCAACTAAGGATGGATTTACCTGTATCGATGGTGTGGCCACACCGCAACGCCTATTATAGACATCGAGGACATGACTGCACGACCGTGCTGCATTCGTGCAGATCGCTAGCGAAGGGAACGACAACACCGAAGGCCGCCGAGGTAAGGGTATGAACGGTCTGTGGATGAGGATCTGGAGCTGGTAATAGCTCGCATATAGGACACATGATTGCGTGAAAAAGGGTGTATTGGCTTCCTTGTGTGGGTCCCATCGTAGATGATCCGGAACGGCGTCTATCCACTTGTTTAACGCCGAATCGAGTTCTGCCACGACACGCTCTTCCCATTGAGGACCACTATAGATAGTCTTATGTTTGGTAATAGAGTACTACGGATTTGGGTCAGACTAGCCAATGGCTCGAGCAGAAAAGGGTCGTACCAGTGTGCGGAGAGCAAATGCCTGGATATGGAAGAGTTTGAGGTAACTAACGAAGAAGGATATGCTAGAGGGTTTGTTCTCAGGTTGCTTGAAAGCTAATGCAGGATCCGGTTGTTCCCAGTAGTCGTCATCGCACTCCACGGGAAGATCAATGTCGAAACTGTAGACAGATAAGCAGGAACACGGGAAGAGATCCGAGGGCATCTTACTCTTCTTCTTGGATTGCACACGGGCGACCGAGAGAGACACTCGTCGAACGGTCGAGGGTGACAAGGACCCAGAATGCACGCTTCCAGAGTTCACTTTCCACGGTCAGCTTTGAGTTGTAGACCTTGCGCCGGTGTGCCCCGACGTCCTGTGCGACTCGAATACCAACCCCGACAATAGTCCAGCACGCCTGTGGTGCGGATGTCCCCTGAAGGTAGAGGGACGATAACTAAAGCCATTTGTGGGATGAAAATGAGGGACCCGAGTAAGCTGACTCATTACGTACACAATAAACTTGAAGGTCTTCCAAGGTTGGAGGGGCGAGGAGGGCTTTCCCAATTACCGGAACTTGCTCAAAGTACTTCCACCCGGCCGAGTGTGCGGAAGCACCGTCGAGGAAGATCCGTGGATCATCCGAGTAGCGCGCGCCATTTGCACAGACCAAAAGGTATACAGAACCGAACCCATGATCCCGCAGATGAAGTCCCTCTTTAACCTTGCGTTCAAATGTCGGGCGATGAAGGAGTGGGTAGAGGTAGTTCAAGTGTACGAAGTACAGGTTGATGAGCGTCAAACCCAAGTCTTCATCGGGGAATGTGAAGTCGGGATCTAACATTCTCATCGCCTCTACTTCCCACTTTGTAGAACGGGCAATAAGTGGAATGTAACACAGAAGATGGGGGAACACATACAGGATTGCAAGAGAGAAACTCGGGACGTATTTTGTATGATGAAACGGCATCGTCTCCATCGTACTCCTTCTTGAGGTGGATCGCCTTCTGCACGAGCATTGGACCACTCGACTTTCCAAAGTAACGATTGGTACTGGGGTATAGAGAGAGCGAGAGGAGGTCTTGTCCGAGAGTTGTGGCATCGTCGTCGTCTTCCGTGACGAAGTCTTCCATGGTGGGAGAAGCATTGGGGAAAGACGATGGCGCGTTGGACAACTGACTCAAAGGAGAACCCTTAAACCACGCATCGCGATCGATGCGACCACCGCCAAGCTCTTGGGAGAAATCGGCATCTGGGCAGACCTAGAGGAGGTGGTTGAGGCGAAGACGAGATGGTGGAAAAGCCACTAACCTTTTGGAGAAGCTTCTCCATCTTTTCCAGCCTGTTCTCTAGACCCTCTACGTAGCTGAACGTGAAGCAACATGAGTGAGAGGGACATGCGCATACACAATAAGCCGACAAACCCCTTGGGTGGGCCACGTTTCTGCAAACGTAAGGTCAGTAGAGAAAGCGGCGAAAAGCATAGAGCCGAACCCTTGCGGCCTCGATGTAGGTGCATTCGAAACTATATGCAATGCAATTCGAGCATCTGTTTCCCGGCATCTGACTTCCATCGCCTGTCGTGGCATATTGTAATGAACGTTCTGTCGGACGGACTTGCCACTTACATCGAACTGACAAAAGTGATGAGTACAGTCAGAGGGCTAGGCAGAGAAAGACGTACTCTTCTTCCGCCTGCAAATGTCGCAGGCCCTCTGGACGCGTCTCTTCTTCGACTCTGGAAGGGCAGAGGATGTTCCGTTGTCGTTGTAGTCCTCCTCTTGGGACGACATGGTGGGATGAGCGAGATTGGGGATGTTGATAAGAAGAGGAATTGACAGGAGTGTGACTTGTTATAAGCAGTTGTTTACCGATTCAGCTGCACTGCATTCTCGACACATGCCACCTGCCGCAACTCACGATCGTCCACGCAGTCCATATCCATATCCTAGGCGAGATCAGACAGAGTTTGTTTGGCCTTCGGGAGGTCACTAACCATATCTGACTTCTTTCTCCCTCAGATGCATCTCACCGTCCCGTCGGGACATTCCCTGAATCCGTTGACTCAGTGGCGGTTCCAGATACATATGAAATTAAATCTGCCTCTGTTCTCCTAGTACGACCCTCGCATCACCTCTGCCTCTCGTAATGACAAGCCATGGTTTTGTCAGTTGAGCGGCCAGCACACCCCTACACTCGAATGAAAAGCTTATACAGCCTACACTGCACGACGGCGACGCTCGGCGTGGACATTGTTTCAAAGCCGGTCTTACACTGGAGAGATATTTCGGCAGCAAAGGTCAGGATCAGTACACGTCTTATATTTGTTGCGAGGTCGCATTGATATGTTTCGCTAATCTCGAACTCGTGGTCATGTCACGGCAGTTACCACGAGATACCGGAGGCAAAATGCATTTAGCTTTTGTGCAATCAGCGCGGCACCTGATCTTCGTCGTGCAGTGCATTCTCCTTCATGGACATAGTAACAGAATCCATGTGTTGGATTGCTGACCCTCCACGCTTTGGATGCCACGTTTTCAAGCAATTCATCGTCCCCCAATACACTTGAACCTCCCCACGGGTGAACAATTTGCAAATGCAAATTTTAACCTGTCATGCCAGTAATGATGGCACAACCCCGTTGGGGACGTCGATAAGGTCGATCCTAATTTGGGCCTACTATGTAACTGTTTTGTCCGACGATTCTCCTGCAAGAAGGTTTGCTCATTGGTTTTTTGTTACATGCGCTTGACCCGTGAACGTTATCACTAATTGCCTTCTTGGCAGCAGTACTAGGGCCACGGCCTGGGACGTATCATCCATTCCTCGCTACCGTCACAATCAGTGCGACAGCTTCATCAACCGAAGTGCTTTGTTTCATGTTTCACTGAAGGGGCATGAATGCCATGCGCGTAGCTTTCTTGCCACCTCTCTTGTCACCGAGCAGAACGGAATAGATATATGACATAATCCTCCCCCTTGCCATGTGGAACGACCCTGGAGGAACTGTAACGCAGTTGCCCTGACTCGGGGACCGCCAGCGCCACTGTCACGTGCAACCAATTCCCCCTCTTTACACCAAGGGATCTGGATTCATATGGATAAGGACAGCGGAGAATACAGCAGCCTGGGGTGGGTGAAACACACCTGGAAGACAAAAACATCGTGTGACTGAACAGAGTTGACAGCAGCAGCAGAATGGAAAGAGATTTTTTTAGTGGGACCTGGACGTTTTAACTTTCGGGGTAGCCAATCAATTATTGGCTCATCTATTCTTCCGCCCCAAAGGAAGCTAGCTGCAGAGCGCACACACCTCATTCGTCGAAGGCATCCAAGTCACCTCAACATATGGAGTTGTGTGACTAAGGACTACGTGTTGGGGTGCCGAGTTGGTCGGTCCGTTGTCTATCTCTCAGCGTTTGGCGGGGTTGCGTCACTGACATATATGGCAGGACTTTGACTTGAAGACATGAAAATACCCTGCATACGTAGAGGCGACCCTTTGCGTTGATCGCAGGAGCGGAGTGCGACAAGAAAGTTTGTTGTTTTAGCATACTAGGGTGCCACTGGGGCTAGCCGGACATCCAGGATCGTAAAGTTCTGGCTGAAAATTTTGTCCTGCACGGAAGGCCCTCCGTTCGCCTATTTGCGAGGCAACGCTGGAAGTCAGGGCGTGCCGATATGTTGCACACACACCGATCTTCGCAGTGTTGATCCCCGGTCACAATGCTGATCGATCGATCATTGCGATGCACGTGCACGGACACCGTCACCCAATCGCCGAATGGGGCGGAACGAAGTTCAAGCTTCAAATCTGGCAGCGTATCTGGATCATTTCCGCGGTTTACATTGAGTTAGGGTTGCGGCATGCACTCACCGGTGCGCAGCGTTCGTCGTTCCCGAAAGTTACGGACGGCACAGGATGTAGACTAGTACTTATACTGGAGGGTCTCGAAGCTATGTGGATAGCCTTGTAAGGGTTCTTGACACGTGAACGACGTTGAGACCTGCTTTGGGGCCAAAGTGGCGTATCACCCGGCATTTACCACAATCCCCTGCTCCTTGGGACCATTCCAACCTCTATCATATCGGGGCTCACCTGGGCAGAATCAAATTCGAGTCTATTCTTCTGAGGCTTTTTGATCGGACACAGAACAATCTACTCCCAATCACTGGTGAGGAATACCGCCTCCTGGAGTATGGAGTCTCCTCCATTCGGGGCAATTAACTATTTGACGTATCTGACAGAACCTGTTTGGACTGTCCAGGGCCACGGGCTCTTCACGTGGGCTTTATTTTCCACTCCGCCATCAGTGGGCTATGTTCATGCCGGTATCAATAGTTCTTACCCACTAACTCATCACTGATCTGACAAACAAAGTTGTGGTGAGTGTGTCGGCTCAACTGATTTTCCTGACCACTGACCACTCCAGTGTGAAAAAAAAGAAGGGTACTTGCGATGGTTCCTGTTGCCCTAATGCCAACGGCGACTCTATCACTCTTCCCCAATGTGAGTGGATTCTGGATAACCCCAGTCTAACCTAAGAGCATTTTTGGTCCGATCCCGTCGTGCAACATGCATTCGTATCTACTCTTTTCTGTTTGCGATAGGCTTTTCTGGGCTGCAGTCCAACCAGCCATTGCATCGCATGGTTCCGAGGATATTCCGACAGACATCCCCCCTTCCGTTCGGAGAAACGTCGTGACAACATGCCTGATTCAATCAATTATGTCGTGGTGTACATAACCCTTAAAACGTCGGCAAGGTGCGCAGTACTAGTATCACAGACTAAGTATCACCTGGCTTCGTGAAGACGAGGACCATGTGCTCAACTGATCAGATCTGCAGGAAAAGATCGACTGTATTCAACGGTGCTATTAATCACAGTATAGCAGTACGTGTATCCTTGCTTCGTCTTCTGACTCCCTATTTTCTGTAATAAACGGGCAGTCTCAGAAGGACAACACAGATATGAGGGGTAATTGTAGCATTCATTTCTCCCAACAGCCCCATGCTCCAAACCCAGTAGGATCTCAGCAAGGTGGACCTGTGGGCAATTATGAGGCGCTTCCTTCGCGTGACATCCGCCGAGAAGTACCTTCGGGCTCGGTGTAAATCCTATGGGACTAGTTCGCTACTTTTCCCATGGCTACGATTCTCTTGCGCGCCCCGAAGCACTGCTGAATCTCCGAAACGTTGAACTCACCAGGGTCCAAAAAACGACGCTCAAACCAAATGGGGAGTCATAGACACGGGATAAACATATCAAGCGCTGTATATGCTTCTTGGCTTCAGAGTACGTACCTTTCTGTCCCCTTGAAATTATTTTGGGTACAATTGCCCCTCGTTCTTCTTGGCATCTCGCAGTCCAGTCACTCACCAGGTCCACAGACTGCGGAATTGACACCCATGGATACTTATTACTGCCGGAAGCCATGAATATCATATAATTCAATTATATGTGCAATCTGACCACCCTCCTCCGCCGTAATGAATACGAGGATGGGCGCCGCACCTGAAGCCCCAGCCGACGCCAATGCACTGTATTGTGTGGCTATCTATGGGTAAACTGGCCAACGGTCCACATGGAGTACCTACGCCAATTGGATAACTTTCAAATACACTCTTTACTTATGCCGTTCTATATTATGCCAGTGACATCAGTAGAACGAGAAAAGTTAACTTTAATAACTACGAAGTAGGCAATTTGTATATGTACAACTATCTCCTTACTTGTATGCCACTGGAAAAACTTATCTGCCTGCGTTCCCAACTTCCCTGGGCCAACTAGGCAATTTAAATGGTTGGATTTTCCCATACGTCGCATCTCGGATACGGGAGCGAACAGCATTGACTGTATGTTAGTTGTCCATCGCTCCCATGATAATGCGAGAATGCGACCGCGGGATGCAGCGGGCTATGGGCGCATGGTGACGTCACCAATACCACAGGCTGGTTGAACACAATTTTCAACAAGTCGTGAAAGTGGGGGGGAAGGGCGAGTCATACGGACAACTACACAAGAAAAAAACGTGACTCATGGTATTGCAGAGGAGATCAGTGTATTCGAGGGCGAATGAATCCACCATCTCCCAGTTCCCACGCTCGCTCAATACTTTGACCTCGGTTGCATTGGAAGATCCAGACATCTCACCGCCGCAAGGACGCTTCCGTGACCAGATGATAATGAATAAGGTTATTTTTGCCTTGGTTTCATCTTTGTCCCACTTGCGCCGCAATTCCAAGAATACATTTATATGTGATTACCGTTGCAAAGATGTCTCGTAGTTCGTCGTGTATAGATGCCGTATTCATTAAACACGAACAAACGGTAGCTCGGCTCCTTCCGTGAACTTGTACACTGTGGAAGAGAAAACCAATTTGAGGTCAGCGTGACTGTTGATCAGATCCTGAATCAGACAAATTGAATCGCGGACACAGAAATGGGTAAGCAGAAATCAAAACCGAAACTGAAACGGAAACGGAACCAAAAGAACAAATGCAAGAAATGAAATAGCGACAAAAGGAGCCTGTACCATATCAAGGCATCCACGATATCAAGAGAGAGAAATGTAGCGAAGACCCACAACCACCAATCGAAATCTGACATCGGGGATCAGTCGCTAACATCAGGACAACCCCACTGAGTACCATCATCGATGGCTAAATCAAGGCCATAATATATTCAAGATGAATGGGGTCAGGGAGGGGAATGCACAAAGTTAAGAGCATATAGTCTGACATTGGTGATCAATCACCAACATCCGGACACCCGCTCTACCTTGCACAATCGCCACTGTGTGCGCACAAGGCCGAGCGCATATCAGTAGAGATCAGAGGTCCAGAGCCAACTCTGACCTCTAATGGAAAAAGCCGACTGCATATCTAGGGGAGGCATATATCCGTTCATCGTCATTGCTGCCTAGATCGGGTAGCAATGCTGGAAAGGGATGTCAAGCAGGAGCCCCTCAACTTCGCGAGCAGCGAAGTAACACGACACCGCCAAAGTCAGCTACATATATGTTATGAGAAGAGTGCGCGTGCTGCAGGAAATACAACGTGCTGGCGTGACCAGCGTCCGGAGAGCTTCCCACTAACACAGCACTGAGATGAATGCGATGATAAACGGGCCAAATAAAAAACCCCTGCATGAAATGTATCTGACGTCGCAAGCCCTCACATCCGGGGGTTTACGGGTTTACGACGATCCCATCTCTCTCACAAACATAACCAAGCGACCATTCTGCCATACAGAAATAACACAGAAAGCAGAGAAACAAAAGAGGTACATCATTGAATTGCAGGGATCATACAGTACGCATACGCCATGCAACACCAGGTGTAGAGGCCGAATTGAGTCGCCGTGCGTAAGTACTGACAAGAGGATGAGACAACCACAAGGGAGGCTCGCCTCCGTCAATCACATAAGATCGACAACCACTCTGCAACTCAATACCCCTCGCACCTTATACAGGGTGTATAGCATATGTGAATAAAGAAAGAAAGAAAGCAACAAACCTAGCGACAAATACAACATCCAAGCAAATGAAAGGAAAGGGCAGCACTCACCGCAAACCCCACTACTAGGCTTAGTCGCGAACACCGCCGCGCCCAAAATCTCGTCTGCATCCTCACGTCCCCTCGACGCAGTAATATTTCTATATGGAGGATACGTTTCCCACAGTCGTGCGATGAATGCATCGACCTGGGACTCGTTCACGAGCGAGACGGTGCATCCGCCCCAGCCTGCTCCTGTTTGTCGTGGATGAGTGGGTTAGGGGAATGAGTTAATGGGTGAATACATAAAGCGATGAAATGCCAGCTTGATTACATACCAGTAACCCGACTTCCATATGCTCCCGCCTCCCTCGCAAGTTTCGTCAGTAAATCAATCTCTGGGCACGTGCACTCGTAAAGGGTGGAACAGCTCTCTTGGGAGGCGTTCATGAGTGTAGCGAGTGCGACGACGGGAGAGACAGAACCAGAGTCAGACGGAGGGGATGTGGAGATACAGATGTCCCTGAATTGCAGAACGCGCAGAGCTTCTTCATAGCAATGCTTCGCGCGCTTGTAGAGCTGGAACAAGTCTGCCTCGACTGTGTTCGTATTATGAGTGTAAACAGACAGCAACGACGGTTTGGGCCGTGGTGTATGATGTGTGACAAACAGGTGTGGTATCCCGCGGTGATAAACGACGTCAGCATTCCGGTGATGACCCCCAAATTATGGTACTCCGACAACAAAGCAGAGAGAAGATAAATTACTGCACTCACCTTCAAGCCAATTCAAGTAGACACCCTCGAACCTCTCGCGGCCCATACCTGTCCACTCGATCATCATATCGAGATTGACACCGAGTTCTTGTTCTTGTCTCTCATCTCTTTGGGGTTGTTTGCCTGGCTGCTCTGCACCACGGATAGGACGAAGACATTCCACCTCTTGAATCATGCGTTCAAGTCCCTTACGAAGTCTTTCTATATCCCCGTCCGATTCCTCGTCGCTACGTTCAAACTCGCGGTCGATCAGCGCATCCAACACTCCCCTCAAACTTACCCTTTCCTCGTTGCCCCCCATCCCTACGCCCTTTCTATCACTGATTGATAGTCCTAGACGGTGCGCCAATACACGGGCAGCAACTGCAGATTCGAACACGCGCAGGTTATAGTGGGTTTTTGCATGGAGCGCTTTGGGTGAGGACACAAGGGTATGCGCGATGACGAAGGTCGCACGAGAGACATGGGTGTTTGTTGACTTGATAGATTGCATTTCACGATGGTTGGACGAGGGTGATGTACCAGGAATGGGGATGGGCTGTGCGCTCAAATGCGGGAAGAATGAGACGTAAAGAGCTGAGCCAGCCTGGGAGATAACGGACGCTGCTTGGTCCATCCTGGGATTATTGTTACCATTTATCATGGTGAATTTCAGTGTCAGCATCGGAAAGCATGAATGACAAAGAATGATTACCGACCCTCCACTGTTAACACCTGTGACATTGTACTCACGATACACGAAAGATACAGGAACAACATGAGTACCAGTACTCACCGACACGCCGCTCATTTTCGACTGCCATCTCAACGAGCTCGCCCTTGTTTGGCACGCGCAATGGATCCGTGAGTATCCCATTGACAGCAAGAAATGCGAGAGTGGAGGAGACGACCATCGCTGCGCTTGAAGAAAGACCAGAGCCTGGGGGAACAGTTCCAGTTACCATGAGGTTGACAGGGACAGGAATAGACCGCGGAGCGAGCGGATTTGTCGCAAACTGAGCTCCTGGAGGGAAATAGCAGTTCAACACGCCCTATTGGATGTCACTTACAATGAGGTGGGAAGATAACAGCACGCACGTAGTAACCAGCCTTGACGTAGCTATCCCATCTCAGTGCTTTCCTATCAATCTGAAGGTCCCACTCTGGTTCTCCGTTCCAATTTCGCAGAAGAGGTACAAACGTTCTCGGTTCATATTCTTCGTGCAGGTTCTCTGCGACGACGGTCCCTGGACTGGGAGCGGTATCCCCATCTAGGCATGAATATGGCGCAGGAGCACATGCAATGAGAATGTCATGCTCGATGGCAGTAGGGATAACACCAAAAAGGGAATAGTCGATGTGTTCGCCTTTGGGTTGTTAGGTGTTAGTATCAATATTGTGAGTAGCGCCATTAGATCCGACTCAGTCCCTCATACCTATAAGACTGCAGAACAGTGGTAGTAAGAAGAGATGGAGATAGGTAGACTCACTTGACTCTGCCAGGTGCACGGACAATATATGCAGGTAGTTCTCCAAACCGTGCATTGAACCGTCTTGCGAGATCATCCCATCTTTCTCTTCCAATGAAGTTTAGCACCATACGGAAAGCCTCGGCTGGTTCAGGTTCTACGTACGCATGTTTGAGGGAGGTTCCGAGGGTACAGTATACCTCTTCTAGGGAGGTATAGATCGGAATTGGGAGTGATGCGGCCATCCTATGTACACAAACGAAAGCACTCGCAGCGATTCGGACTCAAGTGGATAGCAGTGCTTTGATACATTGCCTAATTGGTAGCTTATGCCCAGTGAGAAATGGCCAAATGCGTAGATAGGTCCAACCATGTATTTGTATGTGGCCTAGTTTGGGCCTATGTGTATCTATGGCTTTGGCGTGCGAAACAGAGTACTCTAGTTTCTCATAGATGATCCCGCTACTTGGTTCACATCCATCGAAAGCTTTTCTCAGGTGAAACGCCTGAGGCATTGCATGCATTCATTCGAATGTTTGCATGTGATCACATCAATCCAAGGTACTGTTGGTATACCTTCTCTTCCAATCAATTATTGGACTAACATGGCACCATCACAGGGCCTACTACACCTTGTTCGACCCCCTTCTTGTTCTTGACCTTCTCAAAGTCAAATCAGTAAGTTCTGTCTTGTCTGTAGCGTCCAACTGGCTTATGTCGTGTACAGTTCATGTCAGATACACCAGTATACTGGTGTATCTGCAAGAAATACTGCAAGGGCTCCCACAAGCAGTTGAAGGCCTATTCTACCTGGTGGCGTCATTATCGTGATGCAGATGAGGACGAAAAGCAAAGCATACAGTTGCACAAGCATTCTGATGCCTTTCATGCATTCATCCAGAGCATCACACCCTCTGTTGTGCAGAACAGCCCCAGTGATGACTTTGGACAGGATTTGGTGAGCCTTTTTTCATATGTTTGAATCATTTTAACAGAAAATTTATAGATGTTAAGCAATGTTGGCAATGACAACAGTGTCGCAAATCAAGACTATGAGTTGCAGGCCCCTTGTGATGATACACCTCTCCCTGCATCTCCTGTGCACAAAATACCTGAGCTGCAGACATATGGCACACCTCTCCCTGCATCTCCTGCATACAAAATACCTGAGCTGCAGATGTACAGCACATCTCTCCCTGTGTCTCCTGCGCACGAAATACCTGAGCAGACATATGGCACACCTCTCCCTGCATCTCCTGTGCACGAAATACCTGAGCAGATGTATGGCACACCTCTCCTCACATCTCCTGTGCATGAAATACCCAAGCAGACATACAATGACTTTCCACCATCTCCTGCACACAGTGACTACAAGACATACACACAGACCCTCATTGACCTTGATTTAGATGAGCTTGTACAGCTCTCTGTTGATTTTCCCAAGCATGCATGAAGTATGGCACTGATACATTCGATTCAGAATGCTTCACATTAGCAAATCGTTGTGTGTCTGAATGTCCTGAGATTTGTCTGAGTCACCTGGGTGTCTGACCATGCCTGAGATATGTTTGGGATCAGGACACACCCTGGAGCCAGGCCCATCAGACACAATTCATACCCATGTACCAGACATGATGTCAGACATAATTACAGATAGGTTCAGGTCACCACCAGAGCCCATCAGTCTGTTCAGACGAACACAATCTGGCCAGACAATCCCAGACTGTAAGTGCACACCTGCACAACACAAATTGTTAACTAGAACACAAGCATATTTGCATGGTGGTCAATGTACATATTTACATAGTAAGCTTTAAAGGCATCTAAAGATTCAGAGAAATGGAGGTCAACAGGAATAAATTCACCACCATAAACTCCTATAAGGTGCACACCCCAGACCACTGAATCCAGAGAGACAACAGATTGGACATGCTGTCCATTGTTATCCACTTCCGGCACCACAATCCACATGCCCGTCAACTCATTGGGCTCGTCAGCAACTGGCACAAACCAATCAAGTAATGCGCACGAGTAGCAGTGTCCTGCATGTACACAAGAAAAAAACAGGTGCACCCTTCCCACCAGCAGACTACGAAAGCCTTCTGTTTCCACACCTCCCTTAGCCACATATACACAGTCATAGCGTGGAGGGCCCCCCTGCCAAGAGGGTGTTGCGTGGATTATTTCGTGGCACATCCCCTCTACACCTGACTGATCACTTGGCACGCAGAATGTTGCTGTGGCAGAGTGAAAGACATGTATTTTGCCTTGAAAAAGAGGGCAGACACGAAGGTCCACACGGTCCCCTGGTATCTCAGCATCAGGGTTGAGCTGGTCATACAAGAATCGTTGGATCGCGCCTTGCAGTCCATGGAGCCTGAGATGCTCTGCTACATGTGAGACCCAACCAGATACACCATACACTACACAAAATGTATGTCAATAGCATAAATTAAAACAACAGACACACCTGGGTGAGATGTCAGTTCAACTGTAAAGGTTGCCAGATCATCATCCACCGCACCACCCTCCTCGTCTTCTATGTTCACCCTTACAGCCTCTACTCCATCTGGAAGAAGTGGTCCGTCCAACATACCATGTTCCATGAACCATCTTTGTGCCGCAGCTAGCTTGTCAAGGCATTGATTTGTGACAAGCATCTGACCGAGTGCATTGAACTTGTTTGAGTGCTGCCAAGGCTCTTTTATGGCTCTGATGTGCTTTGATTCCATGATTGATGAGCACAACCCGTTTGGCGCACCAAATAACTTGATAAGTTCCCAATAATGGACCATGGCATGTTGACATGGGAGGGATAGATGGATGTGCACGCCAGTTGTAATAAAAATGGTACGTTCCTGATGGAAGTGATCTACAGCCGCATCAATTGCATCAAGAGTTTCTTCATTCAAAACTGAATGTCAGACCAAATAACAGAAATCCAGAAATGCACTCAATGCATGCACCATGCCTGGGGGAACATGGCCAGCTATGGCCAGCAAGTATACCTCATCAACACAGATATAAGCAACATACTTAGTTAAGGTGCGGGAATTACTTAACTTTCATTAGTGCCTTGGAATTGTCCCCAGTCCATTGTTTGAATCCATGGCCTTCTGGAAATTGCTGCAGTGCAGGAAAGGATGGTATGGCTGCAATCCTATTAAGAAAAATGCCTGTCTCAGTGAGGTTGTAGTGGCAGGATCGCAATCACTTACCTGCGATCAATGTCAGCAATGATTTCGCCGGCATGCTGTTTTCCATACTCAAGCTCCAGGTACTCATTAATCCAAGTGACAATATGATCTTTGAATGTGCCCTTGATCAGTTGATGAAGAAGGTCCAGGGCAATTAATTCGTGGATGTCAGCACAGGAAGTATGAAGTGAAAGGCTATGAAATTTTAGTAAGCTAGGCTAGAAACAGAATTGTGGATGTACTACACACGCACCACAATGTCAGGAACAATGCCATAATCACTTGATAGTGTTTGGGGATCCAGGACATTGAGGAGTGCCTCAGAAAGGTCATGGGACCGATGCCCACCGCCTCCATCCAAGTTATTGTTGCAGGCAATGCACCTGATGGTAAACGGTAGGTTAAATTGTGTGGAATCATTGCATCAACTCACTGTGAACACCATCCCTGCACCATGCAGGTCAATAGCACCTGTTCAGGATAGTCTGCGATGTAGGGACCAAGTCCATATACAACACGTCGAAAATGCCCGTCTGGACACAATGTGACCACTGGCTTAGTCATGTGCAGCTTCAGCGACTCCAGCACAGCTGTGATTGAGCTATGGAAGAGTTGGCGGCGGAAACGGCGGAACACAGGGTCATTCTTGTGTGTGTTGAAGTTGCACGTGCACCCAGCGTAAACTGTCGACGAAGTGCGCACAAGACTGTGACCCATATTAGTGTAGACTTAGTAATAGTCCTCTTTAGAGTAGATGTTACATGTCACATGTCACAATATTTGTTGTATATAAACAGCGTTCATCGCTTATATAATATAACAGCTCTTGACCAGCTACTGCTATCATCTCAGCTTGTCCCCTCCACATAACAGGTGAGCAGGAGTAGCAGTTCCTCTATGTACATAGGTATTGCTTCAACAGGTTATGAGCCCTGTGAGCGCACTGTGTGCAGCAATGCACCAGAC
>Ga0307518_10001333_pt1 | contig 18453 bp, 14 predicted proteins | sample 25_EM_MG_FD_203889 | JGI IMG/M metagenome (GOLD analysis project Ga0307518, IMG submission 203889) | Populus trichocarpa ectomycorrhiza microbial communities from riparian zone in the Pacific Northwest, United States - 25_EM | ecosystem: Host-associated > Plants > Roots > Unclassified | place...
CAGCGCACGCGCCTCCACCGCGTTTCGTCCTCTGAATGCGGTCGTTGCGCGTGCAACTACCGCATTCAGAGGACGAAACGCGCGAAATCAGCCGACGAGTTCACCGTGACGGCTGCACCGCGCCGTCCACCCGACCGGGGTGATCTGGACGACCATCCGCCGCGCGCAGTACGTGCAGTAGCGCGGCGGCTCGAGTGCCGTTCTCGGGTTGTGGCAGGCCGGATGCTCCGCGCCACCGTCGGACGTCTGTCCACAGTGGACGCAGTATGCCGCTGGGTCAGAGGACGTCACTGATCGCCTTCACCGGCATCTTCAGCTCGTCGAGCATGGCCAGGTCCGCGGTGGCCGGGCGGCCGAGGTTGGTCAGGTAGTTGCCGACGATGATCGCGTTGATACCCCCGAGCATGCCCTGCTTGGTGCCCAGGTCGCCGAAGGTCAGCTCACGGCCGCCGGAGAAGCGCAGCAGCGGACGCGGCATCGCGAGCCGGAACGCGGCCACGGTGCGCAGCGCGTCCTTGCCCTCGACGACCTCGTAGCCCTCGTACGGCGTGCCCGGCTGCGGGATGAGGAAGTTCATCGTGCACTCGTCCGGGTTCAGCTCGGCCAGCTGCGCGGCGAACTCCGCGCGCTGCTCGATGCTCTCCCCCATGCCGATGATGCCGCCGCAGCAGACCTCCATACCCGCCTCGCGGATCATGCGCAGGGTCTCCCAGCGCTCTTCCCACGTGTGCGTGGTGACGACGTTCGCGAAATGCGAACGCGCGGTCTCCAGGTTGTGGTTGTAGCGGTGCACGCCCATCTCGACGAGCTCGTCGACCTGCTCCTGGGTGAGCATGCCGAGCGAGCACGCGATCTGGATGTCGTTGCCGTCCTCGCGGATGGCCTTGATCCCCTCGCGGACCTGCGAGAGCAGCCGCTTGTCGGGGCCGCGGACGGCGGCGACGATGCAGAACTCGGTCGCGCCGGTCTCGGCGGTCTGGCGGGCGGCCTTGACCAGGCCGGGGATGTCCAGCCACGCCGAACGCACCGGCGTCGGGAACCGGCCGGACTGCGAGCAGAAGTGGCAGTCCTCCGGGCAGCCGCCGGTCTTCAGGCTGATGATGCCCTCGACCTCGACCTCGGGGCCGCACCAGCGCATCCGGACCTCGTGGGCCAGCGCCAGCAGATCGGTGAGGTGGTCGTCGTCGAGCCGCAGGACTTCGACGAGCTGCTCTTCACTGAGCCCGACACCACGCTCGAGGACCTGGTCACGCGCCACGGCGAGGATGTCGACGGTCTCCGGGGCACTGGTCACGAGGCGGCTCCTGTTCGGGGTGGGGCGTGAAGCAAAGGCACATCATCGTGCACGACCGGGCGGCTCGGACACAGCGACGCAGGTCACTTCTGTGCCGACGCGCGGCCGACGAAGCATTCCGGGTCGAACTCCCCGCCGAACCACGGCGAGAGACCCGCTTTGGCCCGCTCGGCGAACTCCTCGGGCCCGGCCGTGCCCAGCCCGGCGGGCAGCACGCCCAGCAGCGGGGCACCGGCGGCGACCGGCAGGTCCGCCAGGTTCGACACCGCCGCCAGATCCGGCTCGTCCGGCCACGATCCGATGATCACCCCGGCCACGGTGAGCCCGCGTTTGGTGGCGACCTCGGCGGTCAGGGCGGTCGCGTTGAGCGTGCCCAGCCCGGCCTCGGCGACGATGATGACCAGCGCGCCCAGCGACCACGCGACGTCGGCCAGCGTGGCCCCGTCGGCGTCGAAGCGAACCAGCAGCCCGCCCGCGCCCTCGATGAGGGTCAGGTCGTGTTCCCCGTTGAGATCGCTCGCGGCGGCGGCGATCTCGCTCGGGGTCAGCGTCGGCAGTCCCGAGAGCCTGGCCGCCGCCTCCGGCGACAGCGGATCCGGGTATCTCCGCAGCTCACGGGTGGTGACCGGACCGGCGAGGCGGAGGACGTCGGCGAGGTCGCCCGGCTCGTCCGGGCCCACTCCGGTCTGCGCCGGTTTCAGCACGGCGACACGCCGGCCCTGACCGGCGGCCAGAGCGGCGATGGCGGCGGTGGAGATCGTCTTGCCGACACCCGTACCGGTGCCGGTCATGACCAGCATGCTCACGTAAGCAGAACTTAGTGGGTCGGGCTACAGGAAGGCTGAAGGGGACCTTCCCCGCATGCGATCGGGTGAAGGACGCTTTCACCTCATGTCATGCGGGGAAAGCGTCCTTCAGCCCCCTGGCGTCGCGACGGCGCCGACCGGCGTGAACGACGGGCTCTCGTCGTCGGACAGGTAGACCTGTGCCGCCCCGACGTCGAAGTACATCCCGGTCAGGTGCAGCTCGCCGCGCGCCTCCGCCTCGGCGATCAGCGGATAGTGGCGCAGGTGCTCCAGCTGCTGCAGCACGTTCTTGAGCGCCAGCCGGTCGACCTCGGTGTCCGGGCGTTCGCCGTCGAGGGTCACCGGGGCGTCGCGGCGCGCGCTCGGCTCGGCGTGCCGCAGCCAGGAGGCCAGCATCGGCGCGCCGTCCGGGGCTCCGGTGGCCAGCGCCTGCATCGCACCGCAGCCGGAATGCCCGCAGACCACGATCTCGCGCACCTTCAGCACGCCGACGGCGAACTCGACGGTGGCGCCCATCGACGGATCGGTCCGGCGGGCGGGCACCAGGTTCCCGATGTTGCGCACGGTGAACAGGTCGCCGGGACCGCTCGTGGTGATCATGTTCGGCACGATCCGCGCGTCACCGCAGGTGATGAACAGGGTGTGCGGCGACTGACCGGCGGCCAGTTTGCTGAGCGCGGGCTGCATGAGCGCGGCGGTGCGCCGCTGGAACTCGGTCGCCCCGCGCAGGGTGGGCCCGCCGCGCTGTCCGGGCAGTTCGACGTCCTTGGCCTGCCAGTCGGACCACGGCGCGAGCAGCCGCGGCACCGACCGCGCCGCGGCCGTCCGGGTCAGCGTGGGATCGCCGGACTTGCCCTTGGCGAACCACGGGTGCCCGACCTCGTCGACGATCACCGTGCCGCCGGCGCGTTCGTGGGCCTGCTGCCAGTTCGACAAGCTCTCGAAGGCGGCGTGGTCGAGGTAGTCGACGACCAGTTCCAGGGTCACCTTCGCGCCGTCGGGCACGGTCGCGAGCACGCGGCTGAGCCTCGGCACCGATAGGAACGTCAGGACGCCTTCGACGACGACGCGCCATTCGTCACCGGCGCGTTCGGCGTGGATCCCGGACCAGACCGTGCGCCGCAGCATCAGCAGCACCGAAAGCGCGATTCCGAGCAGGACACCGGTGAGCAGGTCGAAGACGACGACACCGGCGAGCGTCACCACGTACAGCCCCAGGTCACCGTGTTTGAGGACCTGCTTCATGTGGCCGGGGTTCACCAGTTTCGCGCCGACGTGGACGAGCAGGCCCGCCAGCGCGGCGAGCGGGATGTTCTGGATGAGCCCGGCGAACGCGGCGACGAACACCAGGATCCAGACGCCGTGCAGGATCGCGGACGCCCGGGTGCGGGCGCCGGCGGCGACGTTGGTCGAGCTGCGGACGATCACGCCGGTGACCGGGAGGCCGCCGAGCGCGCCGGACGTCATGTTCGCGGCGCCCTGTCCGATCAGTTCGCGGTCGAGGTTCGACCGCGGCCCGGTGTGCATCTTGTCGACGGCGACGGCCGAAAGCAGGCTTTCCACGCTCGCGATCAGGGCGATGGTGACGACCGCGACGGCGAACGCGCCCCAGCCGGTGTCCGGGAATTCGGGTGCGAAGCGGATGTTGAGCAGATCACCCGGCAGGTCGACCCGCGGCAGGGTCATCGCGGTGGCGACGGACAGCACGGTCACCAGCGCGATCGCGGCGAGCGGGCCGGGCACCTTGCGGACGGCCTTGGGCAGCCGCGGCCACACGAGCAGGATGCCGATCGTGAGCACGCCGATCAGCGCGGCGGTGTCGTGGTGGCCGACGATCTGCGCGGGCAACTGGGCGATGTTCTCGAGCGCCGAGCTCTGCGCCGATCCGCCCAGCACGACGTGGAGCTGGCCGAGGACGATCGTGACGCCGATCCCGGCGAGCATGCCGTGGACGATGGCCGGCGAGATGGCGAGCGCCGCGCGGGCGATCCGGCTCAGCCCCAGCAGGATCTGCAGCGCGCCCGCGGCGACGGTGATCGCGCAGGTGGTCGCCCAGCCGAAGGTCGCGATGGTTTCGGCCATGATCACCGTCAGACCGGCGGCCGGACCACTCACCTGGAGCGCGGAGCCGCCGAGAGCCCCGGCGACCACACCTCCCACCACGGCCGCGATCAGCCCCGCGACGATCGGCGCCCCCGACGCGAGAGCGATCCCGAGTGAAAGCGGGACGGCGACGAGGAACACCACCAACGAGGCGGGCAGGTCGTGACGAAGCACGACGAGAGGCTTGGGCTTCTTCGAACTGGCGAGCATGATCACCAGGAAACTGGTGAATTGTCCGATATGCACCACCTGATCGAGTGAATATCACCCTACAGATGGGTGGCGTGGCCCACTTTCGGCCCGATTCGTTGCCTGGAGATGTCCCCCGCGTTGCGAAAAGCCTTGTCTGGTCCCGAATCCTGGGAAATATCGGTTGGGTGCCCGGTCAAGATCCTCGTGAGTGGCAAGGACGGTTAGAACCGTCCTCGCCACTCACGAGCCTCAGGACTTCACCGGGGTCGCCGCCGACGTGAACGACCGCAGCGCTTCGTCGAGCAGGTACACGTTCGCCTTCCCGACGTCGAAGTACATCCCCGTCAGCCGCAGTTCCCCGCGCGCCAGCGCGGCGTCGACCACGGGGTACGAGCGCAGGTTTTCCAACTGCTGCACCACGTTGTGCAGCGCGAGCCGATCGCCTTCGTGCGCCGGTCGCGCGCCGTCGAGCAGCACCGGCCCTTCGCTTTCCCTGCGCCGCATGGTCGCCTCGCCATGGCGCAGCCAGCCGCCGAGATGCGCGAGGCCGGCGGGCGCGTCCCCGAGCAACGCCTTCATCGCGCCACAGCCGGAATGCCCGCACACCACCACTTCCCGCACCCGCAGCAGCCCGACGGCGTACTCGATCGCCGCCCCCACCGAGAAATCCGCTTCGGCGCGCGGGACGAGGTTTCCGATGTTCCGCACGGTGAACAGGTCGCCCGGCCCGCTCGTGGTGATCAGGTTCGGCACGATCCGCGCGTCGCCACAGGTGATGAAAAGCGTATGCGGCTGTTGCCCGTTCGCCAGCCCGTCCCAGGTGCTCCGCAGCAGCGGCGCCGTCCGCCGCTGGAACTCCGAAGTGCCGCGGCACAACGGGACACTGCCGCCGCGCTGGCTCGGCAGCTCGAGATGTTCGGCCTGCCATTCCGACCACGGCGCGAGCCAGCGCGGCACCACCCGGGACGCGACGCCACGCCGCACGGTCGGCACGCCGGCCTTGCCGCGTTCGAACCACGGATGCCCGATCTCGTCGACGATCACCGTTCCCCCGGCGCGTTCGTACGCGCGCTGCCAGCCGCGCAGGCAGTCGAAAGCGGCGTGGTCGAGGTAGTCGACGAACAGTTCCAGCGTCACCTCCGCCCGCTCGGGAACTTCGGCCAGGACGGTCGTGAGCCTTGGCACGGAAAGAAAAGTGAGCGCGCCTTCGATGACGACGCGGGTCCGCGAGCCGTCCCGTTCGACGTGGATCCCGGAGAACAGCATCCGGCGCAGCATCAAGGCGAGCGCCACCGCGATCCCCGCGGCGACCCCGGTCAGCAGGTTGACGGCGACCGCGCCGATCAGGGTCGCGAGATAGACCGGCAGGTCGCCGTGGCGGCGGACCTCGCGGAGGCTGGTGATGTTGACCAGTTTGGCGCCGACGTAGACGAGGAGACCGGCCAGCGCGGCGAGCGGGATCAGCCGCAGCGCGCCCGCCAGGAACAGGCAGCAGCCGAGGATCCAGACGCTGTGCAGGAGCGCCGACATCCGGGTGCGGGCACCCGCTTCGAAGTTGGTCATGGTGCGCACGACGACGCCGGTGACCGGGAAACCGCCGAGCGAACCGGCGGCGACGTTCGCCAGGCCCTGGCCGACCAGTTCGCGATTGAGGTCGGTGCGCGGCCCGTCGCGGAGCTTGTCGATGGCGACGGCGGAAAGCAGGCTCTCCAGGCTGGCGATGAGCGCGATGGAGAGGACCGCGGCGATGATCGCCGCCCACGACCCGGACGGCGCCTGGGGGACGAAACCCAGCCCCGGCAGCCCGTTCGGGAGGTCGACGCGCGGCAGGTCCATCCCCGCCGCGACGGAAAGGCCGGTCGCCAGCGCGACGGCGGCCAGCGGGCCGGGGACACGGCGCACCGCACGCGGCAGCCGGGTCCACGCCAGCAGGACACCGACGGTGACCACGCCGACCAGGGCGGCTTGGTCGTGGTGACCGACGATGCGGCCCGGCAGCGCGAGGACGTTCTCGATCGTGGAACTCCGTGCCACCCCGCCGAGCACGACGTGCAGCTGGCCGAGGACGAGGATCAGGCCGATCCCGGCGAGCAGCCCGTGCACGATCGCGGGCGAGATCGCCAGCGTCGCCCGTGCGACGCGGGTGAGGCCGAAGAGGATCTGGACCACGCCGGCCGCGGCGGTCATCGCGCAGGTGGCGGCCCAGCCGAAGGTGGCGATGGTCTCCGCGATGACGATGGTCAGCGCGGCGGAGGGACCGCTGACTTGCAGGGCGGAGGCGCCGAAGAGGCTCGCGACGATCCCGCCGACGACGGCGGAGACGAGTCCGGCGAGCAAGGGGGCTCCGGCGGCGTGTGCGACGCCGAGCGAAAGCGGGACGGCCACGAGGAAGACGACGACCGAAGCCGGGACGTCGTGGCGAAGGTTCTTCAGGAGGGTCGATGCGGGATTGCGGCGGCCCGGAGGCCCGGTGTCGTGCTCGTCACCAACGATGTCGATCATGGGGGCAGGAAACCCGATCGGCGCGCAAAAGTCCGCTACGCAAAGGTTTCTCAGGTTTGCTTGTGCGCCCGCGAACTAGGGCATATCACGCTTTCACGGCAAACCACCCGAGAAGGACCCCGATCGGACTCGCCCGTTCGCTTGACCAAGATCAACTCGCGACCACGCTCTGTACCCAGCGTGGCCTCTCCGGATTGCTGTGGCCGCTGTCACACTCTTTGGGTTGAATTTCGCCGTTTTTACGCTTTTTGTGCGGCCGAGACCATTGCGGAAGTGATCGCGGCGAGGTCTTCCGCCTCGGAGATGTAGGGCGGCATCGTGTAGATCAGGTTCCGGAACGGGCGCAGCCAGACCCCGTTCGCCGTGAGGACCTCGGTCGCCACCGCCATGTCCACGGGATGGTCCAGTTCGAGCACGCCGATGGCACCGAGCACCCGCACGTCGGCGACCGCGGGAAGCTCGCGAGCCGGTTCGAGCCCGGCCTTCAGCGCGGCCTCGATCCGCGGGACGTCGGACTTCCAGCCGCCTTCGGCCAGGATCCCCAGCGACGCGTTCGCGACGGCCGAGGACAGCGGGTTCGCCATGAACGTCGGGCCGTGCGCCAGCACGGGCAGCTCGCCGCGCGAGATCCCGTCGGCGATCTCCGGCGTGCACAGCGCCGCCGCCATCGTCAGGTACCCACCGGTCAGCGCCTTGCCGAGGCACAGGACGTCGGGCGTGACCCCGGCGTGCTCGGCGGCGAACATCCGGCCGGTGCGGCCGAAACCGGTCGCGATCTCGTCGAAGATGAGCAGGACGTCGTTGGCTTCGGTGATCTCGCGCAGCGCGCGCAGGTACGCGGGCGGGTGGAACCGCATCCCGCCGGCGCCCTGCACGACCGGCTCGACGATGACCGCGGCCAGCTCGCCCGCGTGCCGCTCGATCTCGGTCGCCAGCAGCTCCAGGTAGTCCTGATCCGGCTCGTCGGCGAAACCGCCGGGCGGTTTGGGCAGGAACAGCTGGTCCGGCAGGATCCCGCGCCACAGCGAGTGCATCCCGCCCTCGGGGTCGCAGACACTCATCGGCGTGAACGTGTCGCCGTGGTAGCCGCCGCGCCAGGTCATCAGGCGCCGCTTTTCCTTGCGCCCCACCGACTGCCAGTACTGCAGGCACATCTTGACGGCGACCTCGACCGACACCGATCCCGAGTCGCACAGGAAGACGTGCCGCAGGCCATCCGGCGCGAGGTCGACCAGCGTCTTGGCCAGCCTGATGGCCGGTTCGTGGGTGAGCCCGCCGAACATCACGTGACTCATCCGGCCCGCCTGATCGGCCAGCGCCGCGTCCAGCACCGGGTTCCGGTAGCCGTGGATCGCCGCCCACCAGGACGACATGCCGTCGACCAGTTCGCGGCCGTCGTCGAGGGTGAGCCGGACCCCGCTCGCCTCGCGGACCAGCAGGGAGTCGATCGTGCTCGGCATCGGCCCGTACGGGTGCCAGACGTGTTCCGCGTCGAGCGCGAGGAGTTCGGCGGCGTCCATCCGGCGACCCTACGACACGTCCTCCTCAGCGCAGGCGCACAGGGAGGGTCTCCAGCCCGTGGACCAGTGCGCTTTCCCGCCACCGCAAGGTTTCCGGTTCGGCGTCCAGGCCGAGGGCGGGGAACCTCTCCAGCAGCCCGCGCAGGGCGATCTCGGCCTCCAGGCGGGCCAGCGGGGCGCCGACGCAGTAGTGGATGCCGTGCCCGAACGCGAGATGCCCGGCCGCCGAGCGCTTGACGTCCAGGCGATGCGGGTCTTCGAACCGTCCGCCGTCCCGGTTCGCGCCGAGCAGGGAGACGAGCACGAACTCGCCCGCCGGGATCTCGACGTCGCCGACCGGCACGGCTTCCTTGGTGAACCGGATGGTCGCCAGATGGACCGCGCCGTCGTAGCGCAGGAACTCCTCGACCGCACCGGACAGCAGGGCGGGATCGGCGCGGAGGGCGGCCAGCTGGTCCGGCTCACGAAGCAACGCCAGGACGCTGTTCGCGATCAGGTTGACCGTCGTCTCGAACCCCGCCACCAGCAGCAGGAACGCCATGGCCAGCAACTCGTCCGCGGAAAGCGAATCGCCTTCGTCGCTGGCGAGGATCAGACCGGAAAGCAGGTCATCGGCGGGTTCGGCGCGCTTTTCCTCGATGAGACCGACGAGATACGCGTGCATCTTCGCGGCCGCCGCCTGCAGCTCCTCCGGCGTCGACCAGGCGAGCATCGTGTTCGACCAGCTCGCGAACGCCGACTGGTCGCCCGCGTGCACCCCGAGCAGTTCGCAGATCACCCGGATCGGCAACGGGACCGCGAAAGCGGGAAGGAGGTCGACACGTTCAGCGTCGCCGATACCGTCCAGCAGCTCCGCGGTGATCTGCTCGATCCTCGGCCGCAGCCGGGAAACCGTGCGCGAGGTGAAGGCCTGGTTGACCAGTTTGCGCAGCCGCGTGTGGTCCGGCGGATCCGAGTTGAGCATATGCGCGCCGAGCGCGCGTACGGCGCTGTCGGCCGCGGACTCGAAGCCGTCGCGTTCGAAGAGCCGCTGGATGGCCACCGGATCCTTGGCCACCCGGGGATCCGCGAGGATCGCGCGGGCTTCGGCGTAGCCGGTGACGATCCAGACCACCAGGCCGCGCGGCATCCGGACCTTGCGGGCCGGGCCCTCTTCGCGCAGCAGCGCCGAAACCCGGTGTGGATCCTGGAGGAGATCCTCGGCCAGGTTCTTCGGTTCCCCCATCGGTACGCCCTCCCCGGGCGCGCCGGTCAGCGTTCGGCCAGCGCGGCCACCACTCGCTCGGTCACTTCGGTCCAGTATGCCCGCTGTTCCTCGCGTTCGTCGGCGCCCGCGAGCCATTCCTGATGGAAACGGAGCGTGGTCTTCTGGTCGGTCCCGCTCACCGTGATCTGCAAGGTCGAGTCGTGGTCCCAGTCCTTCGGGCGCCAGGTCAGCCGGAGCTTGTCGCCCTCGGAGCGGCCGCGGATCTCGCCGGTCGTCCCGTTGGCCGTCTCGTACGCCGCGCCCAGCTCGTGGCCGAGTTCGGCGCCCGGGCCGAGCCAGATGCCCACACCCTCGCGTCCGACCAGGAAGTCCCACACCTGCGCGCCGCTGTACGGCACCGTCTGGGAAACGCCTACCTGCCAACCACTTCCGGCTGTTTTGGCCGTTGTCTTGGTCACGCGGGCCATCATCCCATCGGGTGTACCGCGCGACGGTCACCGGTCCGGGTGGAGGATGTCTTCCCGTGCGCTACCGTCCGATTTCTCCCGCTCTGCTGGTGTCCGAACTGACCGAACGCATCACCTCGATCACGGGCCGCCGCCGGATCGCGGTCGCCATCGACGGCGCGGCCGGTGCGACCAACACCACAGAACTCGCCGACGCCCTGGTCGATCCCCTGCGGATCGCCGGTCACGCGGTGTTGCGGGTTTCGGCGAACGACTTCCTCCGCCCCGCCTCGCTGCGCTTCGAACGCGGCAAAGAAGACCCGGACTCGCGCTACAGCGACTGGCTCGACCTCGGCGCCCTGCGGCGCGAAGTGCTCGACCCGCTCGCCGAGGACGGCAGCGGCCTGGTCCTCCCATCGCTGTGGGATCCGGTCCGCGATCGCGCCACCCGCGCCGAACGCGTCGAACTACCCGAAGGTGGCGTCGTCCTGCTGGACGGCGAGTTCCTGTTCGGCGCGGGGCTCGCCTTCGACCTGAGCGTGCACCTGTGGCTCTCGCCCAGCGCGCTGAGGCGGCGGGTCCCCGACGCCTGGGCGCTTCCCGCTTATGCGCGCTACGAACAGGAAGTCGACCCGTCGGCGTTGTCGGACGTGGTGATCCGCGTCGACGATCCGAAGCATCCGGCGCGCTACGAACCCTGACGCCTCAGCGCACCGCCGCGACGGGGTCGCCGTCGAGCAGGCCGGAAAGCCTGCTCGCCATGGTGTCCCACCGCCAGTTCTCGCCGACCCAGTCGCGACCGGCGGCCCCCATCCGCCGTGCCCGCACCGGATCGGCCAGCAACGCGGCCAGCGTCTCCCGCAGCTGCTGCTCGTCGCGGCCGTCGACGACGTGCCCGGTGACCTCGTCCAGCACCGTTTCCGGCGCACCACCGGAATTCCCGGCGACGACCGGCAATCCGGTCGCGGAGGCCTCCAGGTACACGATGCCAAGGCCCTCGACGTCGAGCCCCTTCCCGCGGGTCCGCGCCGGCATCGCGAAGACGTCACCCGCGTTGTAGTGCGCGGGCAACTCCTTCCACGGCACCGATCCGGTGATGACGACGCTGTCCTCGACCCCCAGCGCCTCGACGAGCCCGGTGAGCGTCTTGCGGTAGGGACCTCCGCCGACGAGCAGCAGCGCCACGTCCGGGATCCGTTTGCGGAGCTCGGGCAGGATCTTGATCAGCATGTCCTGCCCCTTGCGTGGCACCAGCCGCGAAACGCAGACGATCGTCGGCCGGTCGGCGAGCCCGTGCCGCTCGCGGATCTCCTTGCCCGCGGCCGGATCCGGCCGGTAGAGCGCGGTGTCCACGCCGCACGGCAGCATCTCCAGCCCCGCCATCGGGCCGAACGCGGCCGAAAACCGGGAGCGCGTGTACTTGCTGACGTAGGTGATGACGTCGACGGTGTCGCCGATCCGCCGCAACGCCTGCCTGGACCCCGGCAGCATCGACCAGCCGACCTCGTGGCCGTGCGTCGACGCCAGCACCCGGCGCGCGCCCGCCGAACGCAGCGGATGCCCCAGCAACGCCAGCGGCGCCGCCGCGCCGAACCAGACGGCCTCGCAGTCGCGGGCGCGCATGATCTCCTTCGCCCGCTTGAGCACGTCCGGGGTCGGCAGCATCAGCGACGTCGGATGGCGCACCACCTCGAAGGGGGCGGCGGCGTCGAACTCGCCGTGCGAGCCGGTGCTCGACTCCCAGGAGGGGGCGTAGACGACCAGGTCGTCCGCGGGCAGGCGGGTGGCCAGCGAGTTCAGGTAGTTCTGGATGCCGCCCGGCCGGGGCGGGAAGTCGTTGGTCACCAGCAGGGTCCTCAGCACCCCTGCAGGCTACTTGGCGCCTGGCACGCGAAAGGGGCGGCACCGCTTGCGCGGTACCGCCCCTTGTCGTCTGTTCGTCAGGCCGTCGGGCGACGGGCGCCGACGTAGTTGTTCTGCAGCGGCGACACCTTGACGACGTCACCGGTGGTCGGTGCGTGCACCATCATGCCGTTGCCGACGTACATGCCGACGTGCGAGACCGGCGAGTTGTAGAACACCAGGTCGCCCGGCTGGAGCTGCGACCGCTGCACCGGGGCGCCGAATGTCGACTGCTGACGGCTGGACCTCGGCAGGGTGAGCCCCGCCTGCTTGTACGCCCAGAGCATCAGACCGGAGCAGTCGAACGACGACGGGCCGGTGTCGCCCCAGCCGTACGGGCTGCCGAGCTTGCTCTTCGCGGCCGCGAGGGCCGCCGCCGCGGCCGGCCCCGGGGCGGGCAGGTTGGGGAACGCGCCGCCCTTGTCCTTCTGGGCGTTGCGATCCGCGGCGCTCAGGTTGCCGCCGGCCCGCTCGATCTCCTTGAGCTGGTCGGCCAGCGTCTTCTGGCGCGCCTCGATGTCCGTGGTCAGCTTGGCGGCCGTGTCACGGGCGGCGGTGGCCGTGCTCTGGGCGTCCGCGGCCTGCTTGGCCGCGGCCGCGGCCTGGGCGACGGCACCGCTCAGGTTGGTCAGAGCGGTGTTCTTGTTCGCCGCGAGGACCTCGAGTGCCGAGGAACGATCCAGGAAGTCCTGGGTCGACGCGCCCGACAGCAGCGACGACAGCTTGTTCAGCTGCACACCGCTGGTGAACGAGGCACCGGCGAACTTGTTCACCTCGGCCTGGAAGGTCTTCTCGTCGCCGGCCGCCTTGATGCCGAGTTCCTTGGCCGCGGCGGCGTCCGCGGTCGCCTTGTCGAGCTCACCCTGCTTCGCGGCGAGGTCGTCCTTGGCCTTGAGGAGGTCTTCGTTCGCCTTCTCGGCCTGTGCCGCAAGGTCGCGGTACTTGGCGAGCGCGTCCGAGCCGGACGGGGGCTGTTGGAGGGCGGGGCCTGGGGCAGCGGTGGCGGAAGGCTGGGCCACTGTCACCGCGGTGATCACCGCGGCCGCGGCCAAAGCTCCTGACACCACGCGCTTGACTGGATGCGACTGCACGGTCGCGCGTGTCTCCTTTGCTGTCGGCCACCGACTCGGAACCCGGGACGAAGAGGTCGGGGGCCCTCTTCCGCGAAGCCGCGACGCCGACCGTGAGGTCCGCGCGGTTCCCCGCGTCCCCGCCTCGCGCCTGGCCGAGTGCTATCGCAACAGGTTTGGCGCTTGGCTGGTTCCGGTGCAGCTCCCCGACAAAGCTGCCTCAGTGGCGATCCCGTGTCGCCGTCTGGCGACGACTTCCGGCCACGAGATCTCGGACAGGTTACGAAACCACGGGCACCGCGTCCACCATGGCAAGCGCAAAAACTCTCCGTGATGCGCCGAAACACCTTCGGACCAGCATGAGCGGAAAGGTGTGACGGGCGTTACAACCTGGGGCCGATCACGACTACCTACCGTTCACCCGATCGGATCGACCACTCGTCGAATGCCCCGGTCGAGGTGTGTCCTCACGCCGTTTTCCGGCGCTCCTGCGCCACGATCTCGACCATCCGGAGGCGCGGCACCAGGCCGGCTTCGGCGAGCGCGTCGACCGCTTTCCGCTCGTCGGCGTCCCATTCGAGCGCGAGCGGCGCGCCGAGAAGGACGCTGACGACACAGTCATGACATGCGTCACCGCGGACCGCGCACCGGTCGCAATCGATGACGAGCGTCTCTATGTCCGCTATATCGGCGATGGCATCGTTCATGGCGGCAGCGTAATGAGGGTCACCGACACTTTCGGCCTCGTGAGTGTTAAGGACGGTTAGAACCGTCTTTGCCACTCACGAGACCCGACCTATCCACAACCGCTCCCTCCATCCACAACTTGCGCCTGCGGGGCCCTTTCGACACTCTGCTCGGGCCAGTGTGAACGGCGTGCCCCTACACAAACGCTGGTCGGAAGAAGCCATCCCGGCCGAACAACGGCCGAGCTGGCCTGTCCTGCTGCAGGAGCAGCACGGGATCGTGACCAGAGCTCAGCTCCTCGCCTACGGACACACCAAGGCGGACATCGTCGCCAATCTGGAGGCCGGACGCTGGCAGCGTGTCCTGCCGCGGGTCTACGCGACCTTCACCGGCCCCCTCCCGCGAAACGCGAGAATGCACGCCGCCCTCCGCTATGGAGGTGGACACGCGGTTCTCAGCCATCGCACGGCGGCCGAGGAATGGCGTCTCCTTCCGATCGAAGAGGGTCCGATCGAGATCACCGTTCCGTATGCCAGTTCCGCCGTTTCCCAGTCCCCGTTGGTGGAGGTCCACCGGTCGCGAGCGCTCCCGTACTCCACGGCCGAGGCGTGGCCACCTCGGACCAAGCCCACGGACACGATCGTCGATCTGGCGGTCTCCCAGCCCACCGCGCGGGACGCGGTGCACGTCGTCGTCGATCTGGTGAGCCGGAGCAAGGTCCCGGTGTCCGCGATGCGCGACTGCGTCTCGATGCGCCCGCCGTTCCGCTTCCGTGCCGAGATCCAGCGAGGTCTCGAGCTGGTGGACGGAGGCCTCATGTCGGCGCTCGAAGTGGAATTCAAGGAACAGGTCGAGGAGCGACACGGTCTACCACCGGGTGACCGGCAAACGGCGATCGAAGTCGATGGGAAGACCTTGTGGGAGGACGTCACGTACGACTCGCACGGGGCGGCGCTGACCGTCCGCCTGGACGGGCGGGCGACCCACGCGATGGCCGCCATCGCGTTCCGGGACCGTCGACGGGACAACGCCGCCGAACTCGCCGGCCGGGCACGCCTGGTCTACGGCTGGCAGGACGTCCGGGACTCACCGTGCGAGGTCGCGGCCGAGGTCCGCGCGATCCTCCTGCGGGAGGGCTGGCGACCGGCCGCCCGGCACGTCACCTGCCTGGCCTGCTCGTGAGTGGCAAGGACGGTTCTAACCGTCCTTGCCACTCACGAGCCCCACGCCCTCTGTCACCTTCACACCCGGCTGAGCCGCGACACCAGTACCGCCGACGGCACCGGATGCGCGCCCTTGCCCCGCACCGAATCCGCCACCGCCCGGTCCGTGCTCGCGACCACCATCGGCCGCCCTGGCGGCTCCGCCGCGACGAGGGACCGGATGACGTCGTCCGCGAGCACGCCGCGTTCGGAGAACAGCACCCGCACCCCGCGCGGCACCGCGGCGGGCACGGAAAGCACGCCGGCACCGTCGAACACGACGGTGACTTCGGCCGAAGTCCGTGCGGCGAGCGCGGAAAGCTGATGGATCAGCCGGTCGCGCTGGTCGGAAAGCGCCAGCTCCGGATAGCCGGTCTTCGTGACGTTGTAGCCGTCGACGATCAGGTGCACGTTGGGCAGCGCGAGATGCCGGTCGAGCGCGGTGACGTCCTGGATCTTGCCGCCCGCCCCGAGGCCCGACGTCGCACCGCGCACCATGTCCGCCGGACGCTGACCCCGCGCGCTCACCGAGAGCTCGCGGCGCAGCCCGCCGACGGCGCCTTCGATCGTGTCCAGCAGCAGCCCGAGCCTGACCTCGTCGGCTTGACGCGCCTCACGGGCGGACTGACGGGCGATCTCGGCGTCCGTGACGGCCTTCTCCGCCCGCGCCCGCTCCGTCGCGACACGCTGCCTCTCACGCTCCAGCTGGGCCTTCAGCGCCTTGATCTCTTCGGCGCTCTCGGCCCCTCCGCTTTCCAGCCGGGCGTGCGCCTCGGCGACGGCGTCCTTCGCCTGGCGCAGCTGGACACCTTGTTCCCGCAGGCGTTTCAACAGCTTTTCGACCTCGGCGTCGCGTTCGCCCCGCGCACCACCGGCGATCTCCTTGGCTTCGCGCAGTTCTTCGCGCAGCTGGGCCAGTTCGGTCTCCAGGCGCTGGTTGCGGGCCAGCGCGGCGTCGCGTTCGGCGCGCAACGCCGTCTCCTCGGCGTTCTTCGCCACCAGCCGGACCCGTCCGGCCGCGCCCGCCTCGCCGAGCAGCACGGCGGCGGCCGCGGCAGCGACGGAATCGGGGGCGTTCGGATCGAGGGCATCCTTGCGGTGGTCACGCAGCCATTCGGTGACCGCGACCCGGAACTGCGAAGACTCACCCAACGCGGTGAGCAACGCCGTCCCGCCGAGCTTCGCGCGTTTCGCCGGGGCGAACTTCGCGACCGGGCGCAGCTGCCTCGGCACGTCGGCGACCGGCAGTTTGCCGACGGCGGCGGCCGCCAGCTCGGCGATCCGCTCCCGCACGGTCTCCGGCAGTGCCGTCCAGCCTTCGGCAGGCACCTCTTCGGACCTCTCCGTCGCGCCCGCCGACGCCACGACACCCGAGGGGCCGCCGGTGGCGTCCTCGGGCGTTTCGGGCACTGCGGGCTGCGGTTGCATCGCTCCAGCGTAGGCCCCATGCCCTCGGGGCGCGCTCGATGGGACGGCGTGCGCGCATCCTGGGATTGTCGGTGCCCGCCCCTACTGTGCCCGACCATGGACACCGGACGGCGGCCCGGCGCGGCGCAACTCGCCTTCGACGAGCTGGGAACTCCTTTGCGGGACATCACTTTCGTCGTATTCGACCTGGAGACCACCGGGACGAAACCCGGCCCGGACGGGATCACCGAGATCGGCGCGGTCAAGATCCGCGCGGGTGAGGTCGTCGGCGAGTTCGCCACCTTCGTCAATCCGGGGATGCCGATCCCGCCCCAGATCGTCGAGCTCACCGGCATCACCGGGGCGATGGTCTACGACGCTCCCCGGATCGAGCGCGTGCTGCCCGCGTTCCTCGAATTCATCTCCGGCGCCGTGCTCGTGGCGCACAACGCCGCCTTCGACACCGGATTCATGCGCGCGGCCTGCGAGGGCCACGGTTATCACTGGCCCAAGACGGCCGTCGTCTGCACGGTCCGGCTCGCCCGCCGGGTCATCTCCCGCGACGAGACGCCCAGCTACCGGCTTTCCGCGCTGGCGGCGTTGTTCGGGGCACGCACGACACCCAACCACCGCGCGCTCGCCGACGCGCGCGCCACCGTCGACGTCCTGCACGCGCTGCTCGAACGGGTGGGCAATCTCGGCGTCCACACCCTCGAAGAGCTGCTCGACTACCTGCCCGAGGTGACCGCGGCCCAGCGCCGCAAACGGTCGCTGGCCGAGCATCTGCCGTCGAGGCCCGGTGTCTACCTGTTCCGCGGCCCGAGCGACGAGGTCCTCTACGTCGGGACGTCGTCCGATCTGCGCCGCCGGGTCCGGCAGTACTTCACCGGTTCGGAGAGCCGAGGGCGGATCCGGGAGATGGTCGCGCTCGCCGAGCGAGTCGACGCCGTCGAATGCGCGCACGCGCTCGAAGCCGCGGTCCGGGAGCTTCGGCTGATCGCCGCCCACCGGCCCATGTACAACCGTCGTTCCAAGAACCCACGGCACGCCTGGTGGGTCGCGCTGACCGAGGAGGCGTTCCCCCGCCTGTCGGTGGTGCGCATGCCGCGAGACGGGATGCTGGGGCCCTTTCGCACCCAGACCGACGCTCGGTCCGCCGCGGACACCCTCGCCGGTGCCTCGGGGCTGCGGACGTGCACCCAGCGCATCTCGGCGACCGCGCCGAACGGGACACCCTGCGTCCTGGCCGAACTCGGCCGCTGTGGGGCGCCGTGCGCCGGGCTGCAGACCGTCGAGGCGTACCGGCCGGGAGTGCTGGCCGTGTCCGGCCTCATCGCCGGAACGGACGGACGGCCGCTGCGGGCCGCCGCCGACCAGCTGGCCCGGCTCTCCGCGGCGGAACACTACGAGCAGGCCGCCCAGCATCGCGATCAGCTGGCCGGGCTGATCCGCGCGGTCGGCCGGGCGCACCGGCAGTCCGCGCTGGCGGGTATCCCCGAGCTGATCGCCGCCGGGCCGGACGGGAACGGCGGCTGGGAGCTGGCGGTGATCCGGCACGGCAGGCTCGCGTCGGCGGGCGTCGCACGGCGCGGGATACCGCCGATGCCGGTCGTCGAGATGCTCGTGGCCTCGGCGGAGACGGTGATCCCGGGGCCCGGGCCGCTGTTCGGCGCGATCCCGGAGGAGATCGGCATCCTGCTGCGCTGGCTGACCCGCCCTGGCGTCCGGCTCGTGCGCACCACCCAGCCTTGGGCGGAGCCCGCCGCCGTGGCGGGCGGCTGGCAGGAGTGGCTCGATCTCGCGGCGAGCGCGACGGCACTGGAACGCGTGGCGGGCTAGGATTCCGGCACCGGATTCCCTTGAAACAGGAGGCGCTCTAGTGATCACCGCGATCGTGCTGATCCAGGTCGAAGCCGATGCCATCCCCGAGGCGGCGCAGGCGATCGCGGACATCGACGGCGTCCGCGAGGTCTATTCCTGTGCGGGCGATGTCGATCTGATCGCCTCGGTCCGCGTCGCGGCCCATGAGGACCTCGCGGATCTGATCCCGGCGAAGATCGGCAAGGTCCCCGGCGTGCTGAGCACCGTCACGCATATCGCGTTCCGCTCGTACTC
>Ga0307518_10001334_pt1 | contig 18445 bp, 22 predicted proteins | sample 25_EM_MG_FD_203889 | JGI IMG/M metagenome (GOLD analysis project Ga0307518, IMG submission 203889) | Populus trichocarpa ectomycorrhiza microbial communities from riparian zone in the Pacific Northwest, United States - 25_EM | ecosystem: Host-associated > Plants > Roots > Unclassified | place...
GAGTCCGACGACGGCCAACAGTTCCGCGCCGGTGCCGGGACGCCGGTCGACGAAACAGCGGGCCGCCGTGGTCGAGCTGCTCAAGGAGATCGACGACTTCCGTTCCGCCCAGGAACTGCACGACGAGCTACGCAAACGCGGCGACGGCATCGGGCTCACCACGGTGTACCGGACGCTGCAGTCGCTGTCGGAGGCAGGCGAGATCGACGTCCTGCGCACCGACACCGGCGAGGCCATCTACCGGCGTTGCTCGTCGCACCACCACCATCACCTGGTGTGCCGTCTCTGCGGCAGCACCGTCGAGGTCGAGGGACCCGCGGTGGAGCGGTGGGCCGAGAAGATCGCTTCGGAGCACGGGTTCTCCGACATCAGCCACACCGTGGAGATCGTCGGGACCTGCTCGAACCACTGACGAGCTGTGCGTCTCGTGAGTGGCAAGGACGGTTCTAACCGTCCTTGCCACTCACGAGGTGACACAGTCCGCTCAGTACTCGTACGGGTCTTTCGGCGCCGGCACCTGCCGCACCGACTTGAGCGTCAAGTCCGGCATGTAGCTGTTCTCCCGCACCGCGGTCCCCGGCACGACCGTCCCGGTGACCTCCAGCCAGGTGTCGTTCCCGAAGCCCGCCACGTCCTCGCCCACCATCCGCACGGTGATCGGGAAGGCGTCGGCGGCGCAGCAGCCGATGACCATCCGCGCCAGCATCGTGTTGCCCTCGTTGTGCACGACGAAGCCGGACAGCCGCACGGTGCGCCCGTTCAGCGAGCCGCTGGAGTCCCACCCCGCCCGGCTGACGAACTCGTTGACCTCCAGCGGAACCACGTCTCCGGCGGGCAGCGGCGGGAAGGCGGCCGCGTTGCTCGCCGAAGCGCTCTGCGGCGCCCTGGCCTCGGTACGGGTCACCGAATCGGCGCCCAGCGCGGGCGGCGCGACCAGGAACACGGCCAGCACCGGCACCATCAGCAGCCAGGCCGACCGGGTGTCGTGGTCGTGCGCGTGGACGTCCCCGGACACGACGGCGGCGGCCCGCGCGGCCAGCAGGTCACGGACGATCGCGACCGCGCCCAGCGCGACCATCACCGCGCCGCCCGCGATGATCCACGGCTGCTGCGCGGGTTTGACGTAGCGCAGGTAGTCGCCGTTGATGGTGATCTTGAGCAACGCGCCGCCGAGCAGGATCAGCAGGATGTTCTGGGTCTCGCGTTTCACACGCCACCTCCGAGGATCAGCACACCCGACACGACGGCGCAGGACAGCGCGACCACGAACGTCACGGGTGCGAACCGCAGCGCGAAGGATTTGCCGAAGGTGCCCGTCTGCAGGGCGAACAGCTTCACGTCGATCGCGGGCCCGACCACCAGGAACACCAGTTTCGGCAGCAACGGCACCGCGGTCAGCGACGCGGCGACGAAGGCGTCGGCCTCACTGCACAGCGCCAGCACGACGGCGAGCACGGCCATCACCAGCACCCCGAGCACGATCTGCTCCCCCAGCACCCCGAACCACTTCGCGGGCACCAGCACGTTCATCGCGGCGGCGATCATCGCGCCGAGCACGAGGAAACCGCCAGCCTCGACCAGATCCGCCCGCGCGGTCTCGGCGAAGGTCTTCCAGCGCGAACCGTGCTGAACCTCCGGCAGCCGCCGCAAAGCCCGCTCCGCGATCCAGTCGAGCTTGCCCCACTTCGCCCACAGCCAGCCCATCACCATCGCGGTGGCGAGCGAACCGGCGAACCGGGCGAACACCATTTCCGGGTTCCCGGGGAACGCGACCGCCGTGGCGACCAGCACCACCGGGTTCACCGCGGGCGCGGCCAGCAGGAACGTCAGCGCGGCCGCGGGCGCGACACCCTGGCCGATCAGCCGCCGCGCGACCGGCACCGACGCGCATTCACATCCCGGCAGGGCGACCCCGGCGAGCCCCGCGACACCGACCGCCGCACCGGCCCGCCGAGGGAGGACCTTCTCCAGCACCCGCGCGGGCACGAACGCCGCGATCGCGCCGCTGATCAGCACCCCGAGCACCAGGAACGGCAGCGCCTGCACGCAGACGGCGACGAACACGGTCGAACCGGTCCGCAGCGCGGGCACGTCGAACACCTGCTGGAGCCAGCTCTGCCCGAGGATCGCGATCAGCAGGATCGCGCAGAGCACCTCGATCGAGGTGATCTTGAACCGCCGGGCCGGCTTCTTCTCCGGGGCGCTTCTGGAAATGGTTTCCATGCGCGCGATGATGCCAGGTGACCCTGCGTTCCGGCGGTCACTCCCCGGGAGCGGTGCCCAGCAGGTCCGAACGCAGCTGCGACGCCGTCGAGACGACCAGCATGAGCAGCGTTCCGAGCGGCGAGGGGTCCATGCCCTCGGCCGGGAACGCGTACCTCAGCGTGATGTCGATGCCCTTCTCCGAACGCACGACCCCGAGCGTCCCGAACAGGCCCTGCCCGGCGCGTTCCGCCGCCGAGGCCGCGATCGCCGGGTCGTCCGGCAGATCCCAGGCGACGACGCAGGTCAGGCTCAGCACGGTCAGCCCTTCGGCCAGCCGGGTCGCCTGGATGACGCACGGGACGTCCGCGTGCGAGAAGGTCAGCGCGCCGTCGTCGTCGACGTGGACTTCGAGATAGCGCTCGAGCGCTTCCCGTGCCGACGTCAGCAACGCCGCCGTATCCGCCGCCTCGGTGGTCATGAGGTTCCTTCCGAAGCCTTGTCGACGGCCCCGCCGAAGCGGCGGTCCCGTTTCGCGAATTCGAGGCACGCCCGCCACAGGTGGGTGCGGTCGAAGTCGGGGAAGAGCGTGTCCTGATAGACCATCTCGGCGTAGGCCGACTGCCAGAGCAGGAAGTTCGACGTCCGCTGCTCCCCCGACGGCCGCAGGAACAGGTCCACGTCCGGCATGTCGGGCTGGTAGAGGTATTTGCCGATGGTCTTCTCGGTGACCTTGTCCGGGTTCAGCTTCCCGTCGGCGACGTCCTGGGCGATCCGGCGCATGGCGTCGCCCAGTTCGGCACGGCCGCCGTAGTTGACGCACATCGTCATGTTCAGCGCCGTGTTGTGCTTGGTCTTCTCCTCGGCGACCTGGAGTTCCTTGATGACGCTCGCCCACAGCTTGGGGCGGCGGCCCGCCCAGCGGATGCGGACGCCGATCGAGCCGAGGTAGTCGACCTGGCGGCGGATGGTGTCGCGGTTGAAGCCCATCAGGAAACGGACCTCCTCCGGGCTCCGCTTCCAGTTCTCGGTGGAGAACGCGTACACCGAAAGCCATTTGACGCCGAGCTCCACGGCGCCGCTGGCGACGTCGATCATCACCGCTTCGCCGCGTTTGTGGCCCTCGATCCGCGGCAGTCCCCGCTGGTTGGCCCAGCGGCCGTTGCCGTCCATCACCAGCGCCACATGCTTCGGGAGGAGTTCCTTGGGGATCTCCGGCGGCCGGGCACCGGACGGATGCGGCTCCGGCGCGCGAAGTTCGAATTGTGACGCCTTGTTCTCGCGTCCCCTGCGCAGCACCTTCGAGCCTCCTGATCGAGTGAACCTGTGCCTGCGACCCTACTGCGCCGGAGTCGTGGTCTCCCGCGCACGCCTCTCCACCAGCGGCAGCGACCGCAACTGGCGCTCCAGATGCCACTGCAGATGCGCCGCGACCAGGCCGGACGCGTCCCGCCGCGGCACCGGCAGCGACGCCTCGGCCACCGGCCACTCGCCGTGCAGGAGCGCCGCGAGCAGCGTCAGCACCTCCTGGGAGGGGTGGACACAGCCGGGAACCCGGCAATCCGGGCACATCGACCCGCCGGCCGACACGCTGAACGCCTTGTGCGGCCCGGGCAGGCCGCAGCGGGCGCATTCGGTGATCGCGGGCGCCCAGCCGGCGTAGGCCATGGCCCGCAGGAAGAAGGCGTCGAGGATGAGGGAACTGTCCCGTTCGCCGCCCGCCAGCGCCCGTAGCGCCCCGACGACGAGCATGTAGAGCTTGAGCACCGGTTCGCCCTCTTCGGCGGACAGCCGGTCCGCCGTCTCGGCGATGGCGCTCGCGGCGGTGTAGCGCTGGTAGTCGGCCACCAGCGGCAGCGCGAAGGCGTCGACCGTCTCGACCTGGGTGATCACGTCGAGGGAGCGGCCGGTATAGAACTGGACGTCGACGTGCCCGAACGGCTCCAGACGCGCCCCGAAGCGCGATGACGTCCGACGCACGCCTTTCGCGACCGCACGGACCTTGCCGTGCCGCCGCGTGAGCAGGGTGACGATCCGGTCGGCCTCACCCAGCTTGTGCGTCCGCAACACCACTCCGGTGTCGCGATAGAGGTTCACCACCCCGACATCGTCCCACCTGGGACCGACATCGGGGTGGTGCGCCCCGGAATCAGCAGTAGCGGCCGTAGCAGCTCGGCACCGACGCGGCCGCGACGATCGAGATGATGATCATCACGATGGCGAACACGCAGCCGATGCCGCCGATGATCGACGCGATCATGCACATGGTCCTCGTGGACCTCGACGCGTCCGCCGCGGCGGCGTAGTTGCCCTGCATCTTGTAGGTGTTGACCTCGTTGGACTTCATGATCGCGAAGATCGCGATGATCCAGCAGAGGAAGATGCAGCCGATCGCCCAGCCCTTGTAGTCCTTGATGGCGTTGATGTCGCCACCGCCACCGGGCATGCCGCCCGGCGCGCCGTAAGGGGAAGGCTGGCCGTACGGAGCCGGCTGGCCGTAGGGAGCGGGCATGCCGCCGGACGGCGGCCCGTAGCCAGGCTGCTGCTGTCCGTAGGGCTGCTGCTGGCCGTAGGGGTTGGTCATGAAAGTGGTCCTCGTTGTTCTTTCGTGCGGGTCGGGCTAGATGCTCGCGACGACCAGGATGATCCAGAGGATGGAGAACAGGCAGCCGACACCGCCGATGATCGACGCGATCATGCACATGGTCTTCGTCGACTTCGACGCGTCCGCCGCGGCCGCGTAGTTGCCCTGCATCTTGTACGTGTTGACCTCGTTGGACTTCATGATCGCGAAGATCGCGATGATCCAGCAGAGGAAGATGCAGCCGATCGCCCAGCCCTTGTAGTCCGGGATCGAGTTGATGTCACCGCCACCGGGCATCCCGCCCGGCGCGCCATAGGGCGCGGGCTGACCGTACGGCGCGGGCTGGCCGTAAGGCGCCGGCTGGCCGTACGGCATCGGGTTCGGGCCGGAAGGCTGGCCGTACGGCGCGGGCGTGGCGCCGGACGGGGGTCCGTATCCGGGCTGAGGCTGCTGGCCATAGGGCTGCTGCTGGCCGGGGCCGGGCTGCTGGCCGTACGGGTTCGTCATCGGGGTTCCCCACTTTTGTCGCATTTGCCGGCGGGTGGATCCCGCCGGTTTTTCCTTACTGTTGCGGTGTTCCGGGCCCGTTCGGCCCATCCGCTCCGGGCAGCTGCTGCCTCAGCTGCTCCGGGGTGATCTTCTGCGTCGGCTCGGCTTCGTCGAACCCTGACGGTGCCTGCTGAGGCTGCTGCCCCGGGCGGAGGACCTGGGTCGGCTCGGCCTCGCCCAGAGCCGGCTCAGGCTGGGACTCCGGTGACGGCGCCGCGGTTCCCTGCGGCGGCCCGCCGAACGGCTGGGACGGCTGGGTCTGCTGCGGCGCGCCGAACGGCTGCGGCGGCTGGGGCTGCTGGCCGAACGGGGCGGGCGGCGCGGGGAACGACGGCGAAGACGGCTGCGCCGCGGGGAATCCCGGGGTCTGGCCGAACGGCGCCGACGCGGCATCGGCCGCACTCGGCACGACGACCGTGCTGAGGATCTTGTCGGCGAACGTCTGCTTCTTCTCGTCCCACAGCGGCCAGAGGTAACCGAGACCGCAGACCCAGCCGTCCAGGTTGTGGCACAGATCCCGGACGAACGCCATCAGCGGGCCGATCGGCTGCCCGTCGCTCTCGCGGACGAGCTTGGTGTTCACCATCTTCTTGCCGAGCGACTGGCCGGTGGTGCCCATCTTGATCCACCGGTTGTAGACGGTCCAGCCGATGCCGGCGAGGTAGCCGATCCCGGAGATGATGCCGCCGATGAGCGAATTCGCGTTCGTGGCGATGATGGCGCCGAGGATCGGCAGTACGACGATCGGCGCGAAGTCGATCAGTGATCCGGCCGCGCGAAGGCCCCAGTGGGCGTAGGTGGTCTGCGGGCCGAACTGAGAGGCCTGGCCGAACGGCGAGGCCTGGCCCTGCTGGCCGAACGGCGACGGCTGTCCCGGCTGCTGACCGAACGGGGATTGCGGCTGCTGGCCGAACGGCTGGCTCGGCTGCTGGCCGAACGGCGAAGGCTGGTCACCCTGCGGCTGAGACTGCTGCTGACCGAACGGGGAAGGCTGCGCGCCCTGCTGCTGGCCGAACGGCGAAGACGGTTGCTCGCCCGGCGCGGGCTGCTGGCCGAAGGGCGAAGGCTGCTCTCCCTGCTGCGGCTGCGAAGGCTGCTGGCCGAAAGGCGAAGGCTGATTTCCCGGGGCCTGCTGGCCGAACGGCGAAGGCTGGCCTCCCGCCGCCGGCTGCTGGGGCTGTTGCCCGAACGGCGAGGGCTGTTCTCCCGACGGCGGCTGTCCGAACGGCTGCGGCGGCTGCGGTGACTGCTGCTGCCCATCCCCGGATCCGGGCGGCGGCTGCTGTCCCGGCGGCTGCTGGCCGTAGGGAGTGGTCATCGAAATCCCCTCGCTGGTTCCTCGCCCCTGGCGCGCGGGGCCTCGTGCGGCGACCCGGGCTGAATGTACGGCATGGGTACACACCGAGCAGACCGGTGCGCGGGAGCGTACTCGGTACCACCGACGATCCGGGCCGCGGCCCGGCCCTCACACGTAGAGCGAGGTGAACGGGGCGAAGGGCAGGTTACGGATGACGAACCAGACGACGAACACGACACCGAACGCGAGCGGCGTCCAGCGCCAGTGCAGCCAGCTGTCCACCGCGCGGCCGCGGAGCCTGCCGACCGCCCAGGCGACGGTGCTCCAGACGAGCAGGAGAACGACCACAAAGGACACCGCGTTGTAATGCAGTGCGGCGGGGATGTCCCCGTGCAGCGCGCTGTAGACCATGCGCATGCCGCCGCAGCCGGGACAGGCGATGCCCAGCAAGGCCTTGGTGGGACAGACCGGAAGCGGCCCGCCCGGAGTGGTGGGATCACCCAGCCAGAGGACGACGCAGCCGAGTCCCGCCCCGGCGGCGATGGCCAGGGGCGGTCCCAGCGCGCGGGCCTTCGCTTTGAACCCGCGCGCCGGGAATCCCGTGTAGACGGACGTCGTCACGGCGTGAAGCTTCCCGCCGACGCGCCGATGATGACCATCACCACGATGAAGATGATGTACAGCAGGAAGAGCACGCCCGTGGAGATCGCTCCCCACATGGACCACTTCTTCGCGTCGTCGGCGGCCTTCTGGGCTTCGGCGTAGAAGCCCTGCGACCACAACGTCTGCACCTGGCTCGACTTCACGATCGCGACGATACCCAGCGGCAAGCAGCACAACACCGTGCAGAGAATGGCCCACACCAGGTTGTTGTCCGGCGGGGGCCCGTAGTTCGGCATGCCACCGTAGTACGGCTGCTGCGGCGGTGGTGGCCCGCCCGGAGGCGGGTAGTTCGGGTACTGGTCGGTCATGAGGTCTCCCCCTCGAGCGCCGGGATCAGCGGTAGGTGTTCACGTCCACCGAGGCCGCGAAGACGCCCAGGACGACGACGAGGACAACGTACAGAACGATGAGGACGCCACCGACGATCGCCGCGATGATCGACCACTTCTTGGCGGCGTCGGCAGCTTCCTGCGCCGCGGCGGGCTGGCCCTGCGCCCAGAGGGTGTTCACCTGGTTCGCCTTGACGATGGCGACGATACCGAAGGGCAGGCAGCACAGGATCGTGGTGAGGATGGCCCACACCAGGTTGTTGTTGGGCGGCGGGCCGGGGTTGTTGAAGCCGCCACCGCCCTGAGGGTCGCCGGAGTAGTTGGGCAGGCCCTGGTTGTCGGTCATTTACCGCTTTCCCTTCCCGACCCGGGCGCGCCGCCCGATCAGCGATCCCCGGAGTCAAGGGTTGAGACTCTAAGGTCACCCGTCCGGTTCCACATCATCAACCGGTCTCCGCGACCGAATCGAGACATTCCGTTCAGTCAGAAGCCCAGCCGTCGCAACTGTCGGGGGTCGCGCTGCCACTCTTTGGCGACCTTGATGTGCAGGTCGAGGTAGACCTTCGAACCGAGGAGCCCCTCGATCTGCTGCCGGGCGCGCGCGCCGACGTCCTTGAGCCGCTCACCCTTGTGCCCGAGGATGATGCCCTTCTGGCTCGGACGTTCCACATAGAGGAACGCGTGCACGTCGATCATGTCGTCTCTGCCCTCGTGGGGCAGCATCTCCTCGACGGTGACGGCGATCGAGTGCGGGAGTTCGTCCCGGACGCCTTCCAGTGCCGCCTCGCGGATCAGCTCGGCGACCAGGGTCTGTTCCGGTTCGTCGGTGAGTTCGCCGCCCGGATACAGCTGCGGCCCCTCGGGAAGGTGGCGCACCAACAGGTCCGAGAGCGCGCCGACCTGGAAACCGTCCACAGCGGACACCGGGATCAGCTCGGCGAACTCCATGACCTCCTGCAGGGCGAGCAGCTGCTCCGCGACCTGTTCGGGTTTCACGAGATCCGTCTTGGTGACGACGCCGATCACGGGGGTACGCTTGGCGATCTTCTTGAGTTCGGCGGCGATGAACCGGTCGCCGGGGCCGACTTTTTCGTTGGCGGGCACGCACAATCCGACAACGTCCACTTCGGACCATGTCGAATGGACGATGTCGTTCAGCCGCTCGCCGAGCAGCGTCCTCGGCCGGTGCAGGCCCGGTGTGTCGATGATCACCAGCTGCGCGTCGTCGCGGTGGACGATGCCGCGGATGGCGTGCCGGGTGGTCTGCGGTTTGCTGGAGGTGATCGCGACCTTGCTGCCGACGAGCGCGTTGGTCAGCGTCGACTTGCCCGCGTTGGGCCGCCCGACGAAGCAGGCGAAACCGGAACGATGCGGCTCGGCCATCAGTCGAGGACCTTGCCGCTGGGGTCCGCGAGGTAGATCGGGGCCTTTTCGGCGATGTCGCGGACCGCGTGCACGGACGCCTCCTTGAGCAGCCCTTCGGCGGTGACCACGACGGCGGCCTCGATTCCTTCGGCACCGCTCGAAACAGCGGCTGCGACGGCGGCCTGCAGCGCGGTGAGCTTGAACGACGGCTGGTCGACCGTGCTCGCCGCGTACGTGCGGCCGTCGGTGTCGCGGAGCGCGGCGCCTTCGGCGGCCTGGGTGCGGGCTCGCGCGGACCTGGCCAGGGTCACCAGCTTCTCGTCCTCGGCGTCCAGCTCAGGCATGTTCGACACTCCTGTCACTTTCATCGGGCTGCGGGACCCGGGTCCGGCGCCTGCCCTGGGCTGCGTCGGTCACCGCGTCCGCGTCGGCGGGGTGGACGACCACCGTGGTGATCCGCATCCGCCCGCGCCGGTCCTTACCGCCTTCGGCGAACAGCCGAAGTCCGGCGACCTCGGCTTCGGCCCCCGGCAGCGGGACCCTACCCAGTCGCTCGGCGAGCAGCCCGCCCACGGTCTCCACGTCGTGGTCTTCGAGGTCGATCCCGAACAGTTCGCCCAGGTCGTCGATCGAGAGCCGGGACGAGACGCGGACCGCGCCGTTTTCGAGTTCTTCGACCTCGGGGCGTTCGTCGGTGTCGGATTCGTCGGTGATCTCGCCGACGATCTCCTCGAGGATGTCCTCGATGGTGAGCAGGCCGGCGGTGCCGCCGTACTCGTCGACGGCGATCGCCATGTGGTTGTGCGAGACCTGCATCTCCTTGAGCAGGTCGTCGAGCCGTTTGGAGTCCGGCACGAAACTCGCCGGGTTCATCAGCTCCTCGACCTGCCGCTGCGAGCCACCCTCGGCCATGTACACGGGCATGAGGTCCTTGATGTTGACCACGCCCACCACGTCGTCGACGGAGTCGCCGATCACCGGCAGCCGGGTGAACCCGGTGCGCAGGGCCAGCGCGAGTGCCTGGCGCACGGTCTTGTCGTGCTCGATCCAGACGATCTCCGTACGCGGCACCATGACCTCGCGCGCGACGGTGTCGCCGAGTTCGAACACCGAGTGGATCATCTCGCGTTCGGATTCCTCGACGACGCCGCGTTCCTGGGCGAGGTCGACCAGTTCCCGCAGTTCGACTTCGGAGGTGAACGGGCCTTCGCGGAAGCCGCGGCCGGGCGTGATGGCGTTACCGAGGACGATCAGCAGCCTGCTGAGCGGGCCGAGGATCGACCCGAGGACGCGGACGGGGCCCGCGACGACGAGGCCGATCCGGTACGGGTGCTGGCGGCCGAGGGTGCGCGGGCCGACCCCGATGAGCACGTAGCTCACCACGACCATCACCCCCGCGGCGACCACGATCGCGAGCCACAGCGGCCGGATCCAGCCGAGGATGTCGACGGTGACCAGCACGGTGGCGGTCAGCTCGCAGGTCATCCGCAGCAGCAGGATCAGGTTGATGTGACGGCGGCGTTCGGCGATGACCAGCGACAGCTGACGCGCGCCGGGGCGGCCGAGCCGGACGAGACCGTCGGCGCGGGCCTTGGAGACCGTGCTGACGGCGGCGTCGGCGGCCGCGAACACCCCGGCGAGCAGGATCAGCGCGATGGCGATGACCAGCAGGGCCGTGGGACTACCCATGTCCGCGAGCCTAGGCGGGGGGTTCTTCGGCGGGCGCGGCGTCGAGGCCCGCGGTGCCGAGGAGCCTGTCGTCCGCGGAGCGCTGCGCGTCACGCTTGTTGAGCGCGGCCACGGCGGCCTGGAACTCGCCCAGGATCCGCTTCTGCAGACCGAACATCTCGCGTTCCTCGGCGGGTTCGGCGTGGTCGTAGCCGAGCAGGTGCAGCACACCGTGCGTGGTGAGCAGGTGCAGCTCGTCCATCAGCGCGTGACCCGCCGTCTTGGCCTGGTCCTTCGCGAACGCCGGGCACAGCACGATGTCGCCGAGCAGCGCGGGCGAGGCGTCGGGCGCGTCGGGACGGCGCGACGAGTCGAGCTCGTCCATCGGGAAGGCCATCACGTCGGTGGGACCGGGCAGGTCCATCCACCGCTCGTGCAGATCCTCCATCACCTCGAGGGTGACGAGCAGGATGGACAGCTCGGCGAGCGGGCTGACCTCCATCTTGTCGAGCGCGAACCGGGCGGCCGACACGATCGAGGTCTCGTCGACGTTCACGCCCGATTCATTGGCGATCTCGATGCTCATGAACGGCGTTGCCCTTTCCAGCCACTGCCTTGGTCCTTGCTGTCCTGCAGCGCCTGCCACTTCTCGTACGCGTCGACGATGTCGCCGACCAGCTTGTGCCGCACCACGTCCTGGCTGGTGAGCTGGGCGAAGTGCAGGTCCTCGACACCGTCGAGGATGTCGCGGACCACCCGCAGGCCGCTCTTCTGGCCGTTGGGGAGGTCGACCTGCGTGACGTCGCCGGTGACGACGATCTTGGCGCCGAACCCGAGCCGGGTGAGGAACATCTTCATCTGTTCCGGCGTGGTGTTCTGCGCCTCGTCGAGGATGATGAAGGCGTCGTTGAGGGTGCGGCCGCGCATGTACGCCAGCGGCGCGATCTCGATGGTGCCCGCCTGCATCAGCCGCGGGATCGACTCGGGCTCGACCATGTCGTGCAGCGCGTCGTACAGCGGGCGCAGGTACGGGTCGATCTTCTCGTTGAGCGTGCCCGGCAGGTAGCCGAGGCGCTCACCGGCTTCGACCGCGGGGCGGGTCAGCACGATGCGGGTGACCTGCTTCGCCTGCAGCGCCTGGACGGCCTTGGCCATGGCGAGGTACGTCTTGCCGGTACCGGCGGGGCCGATGCCGAAGACGATCGTGTGCTTGTCGATGGCGTCGACGTAGCGCTTCTGGTTGAGCGTCTTGGGCCGGATCGTCTTGCCGCGCCGGGAGATGATGTTCATGCTCAGCACTTCGGCCGGTGACTCGTGGTCACCGGTGGAGAGCATGCCGACGGTGCGGCGGACGGTGGCCGGGTCGACCTGCTGGCCGCGGCCGGCGAGCGTCACGAGTTCGGCGAAGACACGTTCGGCGAAGGCGACGTCGGCGGGGGCGCCGGTCAGGGTGACCTCGTTGCCCCGGACATGGACGTCGGCGGCGAGGAGTTCTTCGGCCACCCGGAGGTTTTCGTCCCTAGAGCCGAGCAGGCTGAGCGCGGCGGCGTCGGGGATGGGGAATCGGGACTGGGCCGCTTCGGTGATCGCGGTCTCGTCGGCGTTCGTCGGGGTGACGTCCGCGGGAACGTCGGGTCGGGCGGCTTCACCCGGTACGGTTCCGGCCACGTGGCCTCGGGCCTACTTCCTGCGCTTACGCTGCGATTTTCAACGACAGTGACGAGTTCGATGTTACTGGTTGCGGGAGGCGGCACGCAGTCCGGTTTCCGCGGGCCGCGCGCTTCAGCGTCCGAAATGCCCCAGCTGCTCGCCGCCGAGGACGTGCGCGTGCACGTGGAAGACGGTCTGCCCGGCGTCACCGTCGGTGTTGAACACCACCCGGTACCCGGACTCGGCGATCCCCTCGATCTCCGCGACCTTACGGGCCGTCGAAGCCACATCGGCGAGGAGTTGCGGGTCGCCCGAGGCCAGCTCGGCCAGATTGCGGTACCGCTTCTTCGGCACCACGAGCACATGCACCCGCGCTTGCGGCGCTATGTCCCGGAACGCATACGTCGTCGCGTCCTCGTACACCTTGTCGGACGGGATCTCCCCCGCGATGATCCGCTCGAACAACGTCTCCGCGTCACTCATCCCCCCACCCTATCGCCCACGAGAGCCCCACGCGGACGGGGCGAAGGGGACTTTCGCCGCGTCGCATGCGAGGAAAGTCCCCTTCGCGTCCACGCATCTCGGGTGGGATGGTCGAGGTGGTCGTTCTGGCTGGGGCTGAACGCAAGCCCGGTCCGTGAAGGCCTCCTTGAGGGACCCAGAGTCCCTCAAGGAGGCCTTCACGGACTCGCGCCGCAGCGCGAATTCGGAGCGCGGCAAGGAGCGAAGCGCTTTGCGAAGGGCCCGAAATGAAAGATGCCGCGGCGCGGTGGGCCCTGGGGGTCGGCCCACCGTCGCCGCGGCTCCGCCGGACCGAGGGGGGAGGTGCCCGGCGGGGATTCACGCGCGCGACCGGGCTTCATCCCCAGTGGCGCGCCGAAACCGTGTGTTGCGCGTCAGTTAACGAGAGTAACGGCTGTTTGCGTGATCGCGCCATAACTCGCCGCAAATTAGTGGGGTGTTTTTTCACTTCCAGCGGTCGGTGAGAACCCCTAGCGCGCCGAGTGCCACGGCGGCGGCGGTGGAGGTGCGCAAAACGGTGGGGCCCAACCGGATGGCGGTGGCGCCGGCGTCGGTGAGGGTGTTCAGTTCTTCGTCGGTGATGCCGCCTTCGGGGCCGACGACGAGAAGGATGTCGCCTTGTGCCGGGAGTTCGATCTCGGTGAGGCGGGTGGTGATGCCGGATTCGAGGACGAGTGCGCGGGAAACGGTCTGGGCGAGTTCGGCGAGTTCGCGCGTGGTGACGGGCTCGGCGACTTCGGGGACGTGGGCGCGGCGGGCTTGTTTGGCGGCGGCGCGGGCGGTGGTGCGCCACCGGGTGAGGGCTTTGTCGCCGCGGGTTCCTTCTTCCCAGCGGGCGACGCTGCGGGCGGCGCGCCAGGGGACGATGGCGTCGGCGCCTGCTTCGGTGGCGAGTTCGACGGCGAGTTCGCCACGGTCGCCTTTGGCGAGGGCCTGGGCGACGATGACGCGCAGCGCGGGCGGTTCCTCGATCCAGTGTTCTTCGATGGCGAGGGTGAGTGCCGCGTCGCGGCCGGCTTGGACGGCTTCGACGACGCAGCGCGCCATGCCGCCTTCGCCGTCGGAGAGCACGAGACGTTCGCCGACGCGCAGGCGGCGGACGGTGGCGGCGTGCCGGGCTTCCTCACCGTCGAGCGTGGTGCGCCCGGAGCCGGGCAGCGCGGCGGTGAGGAAGACCGGCAGTGTCGTCTCGGGCACGGGTTACCGGTGGTTCTTGGTGCGCAGCTTGGAGAACAGCCCGCCGGGCTTGGAGCCGTTCGAAGAGAGCGAAGGCACGTCTTCGCCGCGCTGCTGGGCGAGTTCGACGAGGAGGTCGCGCTGGGCTTCGTCGAGTTTGGTCGGCACGACGACGTCGATGTGGACGTGCAGGTCGCCGCGGCCGTCGACGCGACCGGAGGACCGCAGCCGCGGCATGCCCTTGGCGGTGAGCACGAGTTCGGTGGCGGGCTGGGTGCCCGGCTCGATGTCGAGTTCGTAGTCGCCGTCGATGAGGGTCTCGATGGGCACCGTGGCGCCGAGGGCGGCGGTGGTCATCGGGATCCGGAAGTTGCAGTGCAGGTCGTTGCCCTGCCGGACGAACACCTCGTGCGGTGCTTCGTCGATCTCGACGTAGAGGTCGCCGGCGGGACCGCCGCCGGGGCCGACCTCGCCCTGTCCGGAGAGGCGGATGCGCATGCCGTCGCCGACGCCCGGCGGGATCTTGGCGGTGACGTTGCGGCGGGCGCGGACCCGGCCGTCGCCGCCGCACTGGCGGCAGGGGTCCGGGATGACCTCGCCGAAGCCGCGGCAGACCGGGCAGGGGCGGGCGGTGACGACCTGGCCGAGGAACGACCGCTGCACGGACTGGACCTCGCCCGCACCACCGCAGGTGTCGCAGGTCTTGGTGCCGGTGCCTTCGGCCGCGCCCGCACCGCGGCACAGGTCGCAGACGATGGCGGTGTCGACGGTGATCTCGCGGTCGACGCCGGTGGCGCATTCCTCGAGGGTGAGGCCGAGGCGGATGAGCGCGTCGGAGCCGGGCTGCACGCGGCTGCGCGGGCCACGGCCGCGGCCGCCGCCACCTCCGGCGGCGCCGAAGAAGGCGTCCATGATGTCGCCGAGGCCGCCGAAGCCCGAGAACGGGTCTCCGCCGCCGCCGCGGGCGCCGCCGTCCATCGGGTCGCCGCCGAGGTCGACGACCTTGCGCTTCTGCGGATCCGACAGCACCTCGTACGCGGTGGTCACCTCGCCGAAGCGGTGCTGGGCGTCCTCCGACGGGTTGACGTCGGGGTGCAGTTCACGGGCCAGTTTGCGGTACGCGCGCTTGATCTCCTGATCCGTCGCGTTCTTCGCAACCCCGAGAATGCCGTAATAGTCCCTCGCCACCGTCTTCGCCTTCTCCTTCTGACTCCGACCTCACCGCCGCGTTCAGCGGCCGGAGAGGATCTGCCCCACGTAGTTCGCCACCGCGCGCACCGCGGCGATGGTGTTCGGGTAGTCCATCCTGGTGGGCCCGACGACGCCCATCCCGCCCAGCAGCAGGTCGTCCATGCCGTAGCCGATGGACACCACCGAGGTGCTGCGCATCTGCTCGTCCTCATTTTCCTCACCGATGCGCACGGTGATCGCACCGGGGTTGCGGGCGGCCGCGAGCAGCTTGAGGACGATGACCTGCTCCTCGAGCGCTTCCAGCACCTGCCGCAGCGATCCGGGGAAGTCCGAGACGTTGCGGGTGAGGTTCGCCGTGCCGCCGAGCACCAGCCGCTCCTCGGGGTGCTCGACCAGCGATTCCACGAGCACGGTGCACACGCGGGTGAGGCTGTCGCGCAGTTCGCCCGGCGACTTCTCGGGCAGTTCGGCGACCGCCGCCGCGGCTTCGGAGAGACGGCGGCCCGCCAGTGCCCCGTTGAGCACCGTGCGCAGCCTGCCGACGTTCTCCTCGGTGATGACGTCCCCGAGGTCGACGGTGCGCTGGTCGACCCGGCCGGAATCGGTGATCAGCACGAGCATCAGCCGGGCCGGGGTGAGCGGCACCACTTCCAGGTGGCGGACGGCGGAGTTGGTCATCATCGGGTACTGGATGACCGCGACCTGCCTGGTCAGCTGCGCGAGCAGCCGGACGGAGCGGCGCAGGACGTCGTCGACGTCGGTGCCGCTGTCGAGGAACGCGGTGATGGCCCGGCGCTCGGCCGCGCTGAGCGGTTTGACCTCGGCGATCCGGTCGACGAACAGCCGGTACCCCTTGTCGGTGGGGATGCGGCCCGCGCTGGTGTGGGGCTGTGTGATGTAGCCCTCTTCCTCCAGCGCCGCCATGTCGTTGCGCACGGTGGCGCTGGACACACCGAGGTTGTGCTTGTCGACGATCGCCTTGGAGCCGACGGGCTCCTGGTTGGCCACGTAGTCGGCGACGATCGCGCGCAGCACTTCGAAGCGGCGCTCTTCCGCGTTGGCCACCCGCACACCTCCCTCGGCTCGTCCTCACAACGAGTTTACGGAAGGCGGAGTGCCCGGCGAGCCCCCGGACTTCTTTGGGCCCCTCAGCCGCGCCCCCGCAGGGAGCGTCGCCGCGGCTCCAAGGGCTTCCGGATCACCTTCACCGACCCCCACCAGGCGAAACCCGTGACGCGCAGCACCGGGGCGCCCGACGCCGGCCGCCGTCGGCCTGTCCTGCGGCCGGTGCCGAATCCGCCCATCAGGCCGATGCCCCGGACGTCGAGGGCGAAGTCTTCGGGAACGACGATCTTGACGCCGCCCATGATCGCCACCGCCCTGATCGTGCAGGAGCCGGCGATCCGGGCCTGCCGCAGATCGAGGCGCACGCTGCCCCAGAACGCGCGGCTGACATGGTTCGACGGCAGTGGTCCGTCGAACCGCCGCGAGGTGCCGGACATGACGGCCAACGAGCGACGTCCGCCTTGCTCCTCCTCACCGGCGTGGGGCAGGGCGAGCGCCCCGCCGGGGGACAGATCCGCGACGACGGGTTCGAATTCCGCGAAGGTCTTGGCCGCGTAGACGGCGTCCAGTCTCGTTTCCAGTTCACCGGCGGTGATCCGTCCCGCGCCCATGGCTTCGTACAGCACTTGCGCGACGTTCTCCCGATCGGAATCCGCCACCCGCATCGCCGACCGCTTCGGTTCCGACATGACGGCGACGATAACCGGAATCGGCGAATTCCGGAAATCGCACGAGCGCCGCACGGAAAGCCATGAGTGAAATCAGTTTCGCCACCCTGACGGGAATGACAATTCGACGACCGGTCATTGACCGCCCAGTACCGGAAGGTCTTCCATCTAGCTCACATGCGGAAGTTTCGTCCAACGGCCTCACTTTCCGACCCAGCGTGGAGCGCAGTAATGACCTCTTCCTTTCGCCATGTCCTGATCGCCGCCATGACCGTGACGTTGGTCGCGGTAGGCGCACCGGCCGCGAGTGCGGACACGATTTCGGTGTACACCGCCTCTTCACCACTTCCCGCGGGCGAGAACGGTGACGTGGTCAAGTCGCAGCCCTCGACCTACAACGGGGCGAAATCGACGCGGATCCAATATCTTTCGCGGGACAACAAAGACAAACAGGTCGCCGTGAGCGGCACCGTTCTGGTGCCGGACAAGCCGTGGAACGGTCCCGGCGAACGACCGATCGTGGCCTACGCGCCCTTCACGTTCGGCATGGGGCCGGACTGCGCTCCCTCGAAAACCCTCGCCGGTGAGGGGGCATCGGATCTGGTCTCCGGTTTCCAGGGCGGTTTCGTCAACGCGTTGCTGGGCGCCGGGTTCGCCGTGGCGCAGACCGACTACATCGGACCGTGGGTGGAAGGCAGCGGCGATCACCCGTACGTCGTCCGGTTGTCCGAGGCGCACACCGTGCTCGACGTCATCCGCGCCGCGCAGCGGTTGCCCGGAACGGGTCTGCCCGCCAACGGCCCGGTGGGCATCGCCGGCTACTCCGAGGGCGGCAGTGCCGCCGCGGCCGCCGCCGAACTGGCCGCCACCTACGCCCCCGAACTGAACGTCAAAGGCGTGTACTCCGGCGCGCCGCCCGCGGACAAGGCGGCGCTGTCGAAGTCGCTCGACGGCGGAATGTACTTCGGGTTCCTCGGGTACGCCCTGATCGGCATCAACCAGGCCTACCCCGAGGCCAAGCTGATGAACCTGGCCAACCCGACGGGTGCCGAGCTGTTCCTGAAGGCCCGCCAGACCTGCACCATGGACGCGGTCCTCCAGTTCATGTTCAAGCAGTCCAGCTCGCTGACGAAGGAAGGCAAGCCCGTTTCCGCCTACCTGTCCCAGCCGCCGTTCGACGCGATCGTGGCGGAGAACCGGATCGGCACCGTCAAGCCCGCGATGCCGGTTCTGGTCGAACAGAGCCCGATGGACGACGTCATCCCGGCGGCCGTCGGAAAGCAGATGGCGAAGGACTGGTGCGGCAAGGGCGCCAACGTCCAGTGGAAGGACCTGCCGACCCTCACGCCGTTCTTCTCCCACGCGCTGGGCATGACGGCCGCGTCCACCGACGCCACCGAATGGCTGAAGGCGGCGTTCAACGGGCAAGCGGGCAACGGCAACTGCGGCCGGTTCTGACCCACCCCTCGTGGCGGACGACGCTCGGTAGGGCTCGGCCGGCTGGGCCTTGCTGAGC
>Ga0307518_10001336_pt1 | contig 18440 bp, 19 predicted proteins | sample 25_EM_MG_FD_203889 | JGI IMG/M metagenome (GOLD analysis project Ga0307518, IMG submission 203889) | Populus trichocarpa ectomycorrhiza microbial communities from riparian zone in the Pacific Northwest, United States - 25_EM | ecosystem: Host-associated > Plants > Roots > Unclassified | place...
CAGAGCAGCCTGGATGGTAGGAGTCTGGATTCTGTGCACTGGAAGGTGGCGGCGGCACTGTTGGGTGAGATTGAGCGAGTGGAGGTGCGGGTATTTGTGGGTCATCTTCGGTCGTCTGAGACGCATTGGTGTTGACTATGCAAGATAGAGCGTGCCAGATAGGTTCGAGTCGTGGCAGTGGTGCACAGCCGCTCCATGCTGTAGAAGCGTGCTGCTTCATTGTCCACCCTCAATCCACACTCATCGTCGTCTCTCTCATTCATCCCAAGGGAATACTACTGAAATCATGCCAGAACGTAGCAAAAAGAACCACTTTTCCAAACTTCTTCGTAGAAAAGATCGGAACCTTGCTGCCGAGGTGCTTTGGGATTCGCTCCTTAACCGTCTTTCTTCAAACTAACCAAAGGGACAGCAGGGATCGTCTGGAGACAACCCTCGTACAAGCCAGCCAAAGAACAGACTTTTGGATGCCTTGCTTCCTGGACGCAAGGTACGTATGCACTGCAGTTGTATTAGGTACCCATACTGAAATGCCCTGCAATACAGTTATTCAGCCTTCCTCGCAGCCCCTCAAGGAACACTCTCACCACGCAAAGCCCAAGTACAATCAATTTGGTAAGTGCAGCGGTGCATTGAGTTGGTGTGGGACTATCAACCGCGTATCCCGTCCGCAGGCAACAGTCCCTGTCCCCGACACATCCGCAGTACACATTCCGCTCATGCAGACTCAAGGTGTATGTTATCTTGCATTGTGCTCTGATTTCTGTGGTGACACAAAACCAAGGCTGTTGATGCCAACCTCGCAACCGAACATGGTAGCGCAACCAGCCCTGGTGCTACTCCTGTGCAGTGTGATCCCGTCTCAGCAGTTGAGGTATCGACAGATGCGCCTCCTTCGGGAGTTCAAAATGTGGGTCAACATGCATGTCATCGAGCATTAAGCACTGATCTTATGTGGTCCTCATCGCAGGATGACCTCAATATCGTCACAAATACCATCGGCAACCCGGCTTCGTCTCCTGCACAGCAAGTTTCTGAAGCACAGGATTCTATACCGGATCCTTTCCAGGTGAGTGGTAGAAAAGATCGGGTCCAGGGTTCACTGCAGTCTCATCCGGCCTCAGGTTCTTCCTACTGCTGATGATGATGTGACGGACCTAGTCACCAGCCTCGAAGCTGCACGAGAAGGCGCGTTGCAGATGAATAATATGCCAAGCAGCATGGGCAAGGCGTTTGTTGCTGTGAATACATGCCAATCCGCTGTGGATCAGCTCAATACTGTGAATTCATGTCTTCAACCCATTAAAGTCTTCATCTCCGTTGTTCAGACAATTTCCAATGTGCGTCCTCTTTTCTTTGGCGCACACGTCACTAAATTGTGCTTAGATTCACCCATATGCGAAACTAGCTTTATGCGCACTATCATGGGCCGCTCAGGTATGTCCCAAAGTTATCCGAGATTGCATTATATTCAATAGGTAGACAGACTATTATTGCACAGAGCACCATGGATGAGTCTGTCGTCGCTCTCTTGTCTAAAATCAGCCATGTCTATACTTTCCTTATCGAAGATCATACCATCACAAATGTCGCCCAGATAAAGGAACCTCTATCGGAAATCTCCAAACTGATGCCTAACTGCGTGGTGTTCATCCAGTCGTATTCTAAAACGAAAAGCTTTTGTATGTCATACTCGTTCTTGAGGTTCAATGTTCGGCTAATGTCTCTTTATGAAGGGCAAAGAACGATGAAGAATGTTTTGTCTGAAACCAATACTGCGATTACTACCTATGGCAATGCGCTGGATGTCTTGACGCAGCAGTGTCGGGACCTTATATGCCGGGATACATGGGTGGCTGTTCACGGGCTCGTTGACAAGGCTGACCACATCTCAGCCGATGTCGGTGATGTTCACAAGGATGTTCGGCGTGCCTTAGATAGCGCCCGTTTCGTGGAAGATGCTATTCGTCATGCCCTGAGCAGCATCAATGATATTAAAGACGGTGTCTCAGCCATAGGTGAGGATGGGTTGCACATGGTTATGACTTGTCCTAAGCAATTGCCATGTAGATCAAAAGGCCACCCTTGGCCAGCTCGCCTATGCAGGTGGTGCTGGATTAGATACCACCAAGGTCTGTTTAGAAGGCACGAGAGTCGATATCCTGGTGGACATTATAGACTGGATCAATAAGTCGGAGCCTGATACCCCTCGGGTGTTGTGGCTCCACGGCCAAGCAGGCAAAGGGAAATCGGCCATTGCCCATACCATTGCCAACTGGTTCGAACCTCTTGGAGCCCTTGGGTCGTGTTTTTGCTTCGCCCGCGATCAACAGGCAGAACGTCACCACGAAAAGATATTCACCACTATCGCACATGATCTTGCTGATCGTGATCCTACTTTCAAGCGGATTATAGCTGAGGTCATCGCAGATGACAAAGCACTATCCACCACGCGCGATGTGAAGCGACAGTGGCAGAAGTTCATTTTGGATCCTATTTCCAAAGTTGCAGCGTCTATGGTTGGACGAGTGGTCATTGTGATTGATGCACTCGATGAGACTGGTGTCGAGGCCTCCCGGAAACATATTCTCAGTGTTCTCGCTTCCTTACAGGTTGCCCAGCTCCCGTCCAGCTTTCGTGTTCTCATTACGTCCCGCCCTTTACCTGACATCATGGAGGCTCTGCAGGATATCCCACACATCACATCCAAGTCCATGGGCGACATCTCTATTGCAAGTGCTGAACGCGATATTCGTCTGTACATTTCTGCTCAACTAGGAAGAAAACTGATGGATCGTTTCACTACCAAACAAATTTCACGCCTCGTACAGCTGGCGGATGGATTATTCGAGTGGGCTCGGTTGGCTTGCGAGTTCATCAAATCACACAAGGGTGGGTCCACAGCCATGGAACGATACGAGGCCCTGGTCTCTGTCTCGCCTGGAGCAGGAAAAGGACTTTTAGACGAGATGTACCTTACCATTCTGAGAGACATCGTCGAGGACAACCCGAAGGCACGTGCACGATTCCACTCTGTGATGCGGCAAATACTGTGGACCCAGGAGCCTCTCCCAGTGGTGTCGTTAAATGTGATGCGGCGCAACTTCCTCGACAATGATCTTCCTGATGTCGAGGCCATTCTCAACCCAATGGGTGCCCTGCTGAGTGGCATTGCTGATGTATCGACCCCAGTCCGTGCCTTACATGCATCATTCTATGATTTCTTGACCAACCCTGCGCGGAGTATGGAGTTTGCTATCGAAATGGAAGATGTCCATTGTCAGCTTGCTTGGGCTTGTGTTCGAGTCATGCAAACCAGGCTGTGTTTCAACATCTGTCGGTTGGAAACTTCGTACCTACCCAACTCTGAGGTCACTGACCTGGACTGGCGAGTTCATGAATACATCCCTGCTCACTTGTCTTATGCCTGCCGACTCTGGGCCATTCATGTTCAGGAGGCACAATTTGGGAGTAACTTAGCACAAGAAATAGAGTTGGTGGTGAAGGACAAACTGCTTGTCTGGATTGAAGCACTCAGCCTATTGAAGGTGCTCAATGTTGTGCCTTCACACCTGGCAACTATAGCTTCATGGTTGGAGGTATGTTTATTAGGAAGCTGATCCTAATCAACACTGCTAATGAGAATATTTAGAAGGATGATACCTTTGAACAAGCATCAGCAATAGCAAGGGATGCCATCAAGTTTGTCCAAGCATTTGGTGGTGCCATCATGAAAAGCACCCCACACTTGTATGTGTCAGCTCTGCCATTCTCTCCAGTACAATCCATCATCTATAAACAATTCTCACCCAAGTACTCAAATTTGGCCCAAATTGTTGATGGAGGAGAGCCAGGCTGGCCAAACCTTCAGCTCACAATTAGGGGACATGATAATTTTGTGACCTCTGTTACATTCTCACGAGATGGCAAGAGGATTGCATCAGGTTCCTTTGACAAGACCATATGTTTGTGGGATGCTGAGACTGGACTGCAGCTGGGTAGCCCTCTCACAGGGCACACTTCCTTAGTATACTCAGTGGCATTCTCACCAGATGGCAAGAGGATTGCATCAGGTTCCAGAGACAAGACCATATGTTTGTGGGATGCTGAGACTGGATTGCAACTGGGTAGCCCTCTCACAGGGCACACTGATGGAGTATGCTCAGTGGCATTCTCACCAGATGGCAAGAGGATTGCATCAGGTTCCTTTGACAAGACCATATGTTTGTGGGATGCTGAGACTGGACTGCAACTGGGTAGCCCTCTCACAGGGCACACTGACCCAGTATGGTCAGTGACATTCTCACCAGATGGCAAGAGGATTGCATCAGGTTCCTTTGACAAGACCATATGTTTGTGGGATGCTGAGACTGGACTGCAGCTGGGTAGCCCTCTCACAGGGCACACTTCCTCAGTATTGTCAGTGGCATTCTCACCAGATGGCAAGAGGATTGCATCAGTTTCCTTTGACAAGACCATATGTTTGTGGGATGCTGAGACTGGACTGCAGCTGGGTAGCCCTCTCACAGGGCACACTTCCTCAGTATTGTCAGTGGCATTCTCACCAGATGGCAAGAGGATTGCATCAGGTTCCGGAGACAAGACCATATGTTTGTGGGATGCTGAGACTGGACTGCAGCTGGGTAGCCCTCTCACAGGGCACACTGACTCAGTATGGTCAGTGGCATTCTCACCAGATGGCAAGAGGATTGCATCAGGTTCCAGAGACAAGACCATATGTTTGTGGGATGCTGAGACTGAACTGCAGCTGGGTAGCCCTCTCACAGGGCACACTTCCTCAGTATACTCAGTGGCATTCTCACCAGATGGCAAGAGGATTGCATCAGGTTCCTTTGACAAGACCATATGTTTGTGGGATGCTGAGACTGGACTGCAGCTGGGTAGCCCTCTCACAGGGCACACTGACTCAGTATTGTCAGTGGCATTCTCACCAGATGGCAAGAGGATTGCATCAGGTTCCGGAGACAAGACCATATGTTTGTGGGATGCTGAGACTGGACTGCAGCTGGGTAGCCCTCTCACAGGGCACACTAACTCAGTATTGTCAGTGGCATTCTCACCAGATGGCAAGAGGATTGCATCAGGTTCCTTTGACAAGACCATATGTTTGTGGGATGCTGAGACTGGACTGCAGCTGGGTAGCCCTCTCACAGGGCACACTGACTCAGTATTGTCAGTGGCATTCTCACCAGATGGCAAGAGGATTGCATCAGGTTCCGGAGACAAGACCATATGTTTGTGGGATGCTGAGACTGGACTGCAGCTGGGTAGCCCTCTCACAGGGCACACTAACTCAGTATTGTCAGTGGCATTCTCACCAGATGGCAAGAGGATTGCATCAGGTTCCTTTGACAAGACCATATGTTTGTGGGATGCTGAGACTGGACTGCAGCTGGGTAGCCCTCTCACAGGGCACACTGACTCAGTATTGTCAGTGGCATTCTCACCAGATGGCAAGAGGATTGCATCAGGTTCCGGAGACAAGACCATATGGTTGTGGGATGCTGAGACTGGACTGCAGCTGGGTAGCCCTCTCACAGGGCACACTGACTCAGTATTGTCAGTGGCATTCTCACCAGATGGCAAGAGGATTGCATCAGGTTCCTTTAACAAGATCATATGTTTGTGGGATGCTGAGACTGGACTGCAGTTGGGTAGCACTCTCACAGGGCCTCACTTACTCTGTTATTCTTCAATTCCATCTCATGCCTTGCTGGATTCCAATGTGTATATCCCAGAAAGTGATTTTAATGTCAGGGCTTTACTGGAATTAGACAGTGGTGGATGGATTATTAGCCCAACAGGTCATCTCCTTTTGTGGGTTCCATCATATATGCCAAGGCCATCCCTATATTCACCATATAGGTTATTTGTTATTGGAAAAAATACCAAGCTTGACTTGAGCAAAATGGTTCATGGTTCCAAGTGGATAGAGTGTAACTATATGGGGCATATAGGAAATGACCATTGTTAGTAGGAGTACCTTTATTCCTGTTCTCATGTTTCTTTCATTGTATATGTCATTTTTACTCTCTCATTCATCAGCAAACTGGCCCTGTCTGGCTTGTCATGACCTGTGGATTTCAGTTGTACCTGGCTCAGTTACTGTAAGTGCTGTGCATTTCTTTCATCTGTGACTGATCTGTGCTCAATCAAAACACTTGTGCTGCTACAGTGTATATATAAACTACTTTTACTACTAGTTGCCTGTACCATAATTGACCTAGCACTAATAGTAGTATGGCCCATTCAATACAACTCCTAGTGTTAAAGTCACACGTGCACCCAGCATAAACCATTGACAAAGCAGGTGATTCAATCATGGACTTTTGTAAAAGTGGGTCATCAGACATGTACAAATGCCTGCAAAGGTGGGTCTAGCTGGTGCTGGCTGGCATATGCAGGATAGTCACCGTTGAAGCAATACCTATGTACGTAGAGGAACTGCTACTCCTGCTCACCTGTTATGTGGAGGGCACAAGCTGAGATGGTAGCGGTAGCTGGTCAAGAGCTGTTATACTATATAAGTGATGAACACTGTTTATATACAACAAACATTGTGACACATGACTGTGACGCGTGATGTGTGACATGTAACATCTACTCTAAAGAGGGCTATTACTAAGTCTACACTAATATGGGTTGCAGTCTTGTGCACACTTCATTGATGGTTTACGCCGGGTGCACGTGCGACTTCAACACTCCCCCTCGCTGTGCTGCACGTAGAGCACTTCAGCGAATAAGGCACTAGATGCTGCCAGAGGGAAACTGTAAGACTAGTTGAGCTCTGAACTTTGTGAATTTCAATTTCTTGCGTGGTAAGTTCTTGGTGAGCAGATTGGCGGGATTTTCAGCACCATCAATAAAGAATAGTTCCACATTACCTTTCGTGACTGACTTGCGGATTCTGTGGTAGTGGATGTCGATGTGCTTGGAGCGAGGCTCTGTTACAGGGTTGGATGCCATAAATATGGACCCCTGATTATCACCGCAAATCGGGATAGCTTTCAGCTTATAGCCAAGCTCACCGAGCAAACTTTGAATCCAGGTAACTTGGTGAGCGCAATCGCTCAAAGCCATGTATTCAGCCTCAGTGGACAAGTACGCGATAGTCTTCTGTGCATGAGAAGTCCAACTAATCAAGCCATCTGCGAGCTTCAGGTAGAAACCTGTCTGTGAGAGGCGAGAGGTAGGGTCTGATCCCCAATCTGAGTCTGTGCATGCAATCAGGCCAGCACCAGATCCACCATTGTATACTAGGGAGTATGTAGATGTCCTGATTAGATAGTGACAGATATAGAGTGCTTTGTTCAGGTGGTCCTGAGATGGGTTCGCAGCATGGCGTGAGAGATGGGTGACTGCAAAGGCAATGTCAGGCCTGGTGCCTAACATAAGGTACAGAAGGGACCCTATTACCATCTGGAAATGGGAGCAGAGATCTGCATCAACAGGCTCTGTGTTCTTGGCAGCATAGTAGCCAGCCAGCAGTGGGGTGCTTGCGGACTTTGCATTTAGCATGCCGCAGCGTTCAATGACCTTTTGTAGGTACACGCATTGATCCAAGTGGATAGCGCGACCTTTGCGAGTGATTCGCATTCGGAGGAACTCATTAGGTTCTCCAAGGTCTCTGCACTCCCATTTGTGCATGAACTGTGCTTTGATGGCATCAACAACAGCCTTGTTAGGGCTGCAGAATAGCGCGTCGTCAACATATATAATACTGATGACAATGTTGGTGCCTTTCTTCTTGTAGAAGAAGATGCCTGCTTCAGACTTAAGGCACTCAAACCCAAGCTCCTTCAGAGACTCATCGAGTGTGCACCACCAAGCTAGGCCAGCCTGTTTAAGGCCATAGAGGGCACGCCAAAGGCGGAGCACTTTGCGCTCTTGCCTGGGAACAGCAAACCCTTTGGGTTGTTCCATGTAGATCTCTTCGTCAAGCTTGCCATACAAGTAGGCACTCCGAACATTGAGTCCAGTGATATACCAATTCTCAAGTGTGGCAAGCGCAAGCATGAGGCGCACTGTTTCAAAGCGCACAACTGGTGAGAAGACCTGGTCAAAATCTAATCCCTCAACCTGGGAGAAGCCTTTCGCTACTAAGCAGGCTTTCTTGTGGCCATCCAACTTTATGTTGAAGACCCATCAGTTCTTTATGACCTTCCGGTCTCAGGGATGGTCAACTAGCTCAAAGACTTTGCGCTTTTGCAGTATGTTGAGCTCTTCTTGGCAACCAAGTCGCCAGAGTTTCTGCTCAGCTTGGGGTAAGCGAGCGATGTCCTTATAGGACCAGTTGTGGACGCTCTCATATTGAGGCTCGTGGGTTGTGAGGGCTTTGCCCATCAGGAATTGGACTAGGTTTGCTCCCCCTTCCTCACACATCTTTTGCACATCTTCCTCACTGGGCATTGCAGAGGTGTCAGGGAAACCACCAGGAACATGGTCTGGTGTGTCCAGTTGTGGGGGCCTAGAGGCCTCACCCACTGTTTCTCACCATCGAGAGGCACTTTCGATATCCTGGAGTTGCTCGACAGGATGTCGCCACTCACCATATACATTACTGGGGTGCAAGGGTGCTCTACGTTCATGTTGGGGGTGGGCAGGGATATTCACTGCAGGAGGGCATGGCGCATTCTGGTGGCGTTCAGCTTGGCCAGGGTGCTGTGGTGCCAGAGGTGGTGGGTTTCTCACTGGTGAAGGTGTTCTTGGTGCCAGTGGAAGCACTGGAGATGGCATACGGGGAGGATTTATTTGAATAGGCTCTTCCTCAGGAGCCTCAGGTTCCTCACACTTTGGATCGTCATCCTGTGCTTGGGGATGTGGGTAGCCATGGTCGTGTTCCACATCATCATCACTGTCGATATCATCAGGGGGATTCCCTGGTCAATTGGTGGTAGGTTTTGGATTTACCCTTCCAAAGGGGTTCTCGAGGGGTTCGCGCCTGTTTTTGGGGCAGCGAGGGAAGTGATGCTCGTCAAAGATGGCGTGGGCAGTGGTGAACACTGCATTGGTGGAGCGCATAAACAAGAAGTTGCGCTCATTGCCAGGGGCAACACTGACATAAGTCATTAGCTCTGACTTGGGAGCCATCTTATTTGCTCAAGCCATGGCTGGGAGGTAGACAAAAGCTCCACAGCCAAACACACGGAGATGGTCAATGTTAGGCATCTCCCCCTTAAGCATTTTGTGGGGGGTGCACCATCGGAGGCGAGCTACCGGAGTACGGTTGTAGATGTGGGTTGTGTGAGTGAATGCAAATCCCACCAAGAGTCAGGAATGCAGGCTTGATGCTGCATAGACTTGGCTTTATCCATGAGAGTGCGCCCTAAATGCTTGGCGTGGCCATTCTGCATGGGGGTTCTAGGAGCACTTTGGTAAATTTTTATTCTTTTCTCAAGGAGTGCTTGATCAAAGAGATCGGACTTGTATTCTCTGCCGGCATCGGACATCCAGCCAATGATGTGCACATTATGCTGTATGCACACCATTTCAAGGAAATCTTTGGCAGCTGTAATTGCTGCAGCTTTGGAGCAAAGAGGCATAGTCCAGGCGTGAGAGGTGAAATCATTGTAGAAGGTAATAACATATTTAAACTTCTGGTATGACATAACTGGGAAGGATTTGAGATCAGAGTGCACCAGCTTGAAGGGCTTGGAAGCACGTCTTTCACTTTCTGGGAAAGCTCGATTGGGCATCTTGCCAAGAGCACATCCAGGGCAAACACAGTCCTCAGTAGGAAAGTGGATCTCCGGGAAGTGCTGCATATGCTTCTGCGTGCATTGGAGGACTTCCTTTGAGGGGTGCCCAAATCTCCGGTGCATAATGTCATAATCGACTTTGCTCACGGAGGCAATATAGTTAGATCTAATTATCGGGATAGATCTAATCCCAAAAATGATGTTGCGGTTGTCCTCTGGGTCTGGCCCAAACCATAGGCGTTCAGCTTTGTGAGTGAGGCTAATGCCTCTCTTATCGCCAGTGACTCTGTAATTTCGCTGGAGCATTTCACCCATAGAAATAAGGCATGCAGTAGCACCTGGCATATGGAGCACTTGGGTGAGTGTGATAACTTTCTCAGCCCCAGAGTTGTGGTCTAGGCACCAGAGTAAAACCATGCCAATGCCAGCAATCAGTGCTACACCATTAGCTGTTTTGGTGTAGTGTGCTTTTTTTAGTGCATTGTAGGAGGCGAAATCGCCTATGTCACCAGTAAAGTGGCAGGATGCACCTGAGTCTAGTAGCCAGAAGGCTCCAGAGAGTTCACTATCATCGGCCATTTTTCCCTTACAGCCGGCACAGCATACATTTTTTGAACACAAACAAATATATGCTCTTCTTGAGATACAACATGACATATTATATTGACTACTCGCTATATACAGTGCAGGTGTATAATGCACATGTAAAGGGAGCATGTCAGTGTCGATCAGCACGTGTGCAGAAGGTACTTGCCTGAAAAGGCTGGCCTCCACATCCATCACCATTGACATTGTGTTGTAACGGTCAAGGACCATCGTGTCGATCTCATCAAACTCGTCATCAGCGAATGGTTCGTGAGTGAAGGGTTCATCATCCCCAAGGGAGATGGCATCCTCCTCATACATTGTGATGCGCTCCTCAAGACGAGGGTGCTTCAGCAATGACAGACCGGCCTCGGGCTGGTCCAGGCTTGCACTAGCCATTGACACAATGTGGTCGAGGGTGTGGATGGTCTGGCAGGAGGGCTCCACCCCCAAGCGGTGTGCCAGATCGAAGGCCTTAATAGTATTATTGAATGCAGGGGGGCCATATTGGGCAGCACTGGGAGTGTGGGCCAAGGCGCAAGGGTTGACAGTTGGCTCAGGTCCATTGTAGTGGACATAAGTGGCGAAGGTGGCTTGTTGAGCATTTTCACAGCGAGCACGAGCCTTCTTGCCACCATGGCGTGTGCAGCCTCCCTGTCCTTGGGCAGGAGCATTTCTGCTTGCACCGCCATTGCACCTGCCTTGCTGCTGCTGCTGCTGGGAAAACTTGGGGTCAGCCAGCTTGTGCTTCACAGCGCTAAGCTTGTTTGCCTGTGGGCCCTTACTGCCGCCATGGGTGGCACCTTTCTGCTCAAAGGAGAGCATTGTGGCCTTTACAATACCTTCCAGTTTCAGATTCTTGACCTCATCCAGGGACATCTGGCTGAGAATCTGCGCTATGACCTCCATGGTAGGAGGGAGCTTGCAGAGGATGATCATGGTCTGCACGGGGGCAGGGAAATTGAAGCCAGCATCTTTGAGATAAGTGAGGTGGTTCAGCATCTTGGTAATCGCCAGAGCGGGATGGGAGCCAGCAGGAATGGTAGTCAAAAGGAGCTTGCTAAGCTCAGTGTAGGCAGAGCTGATACTGGGGGCACCAAAACTCTTTTTGAGGTAGTCCCACACCTCCTTTACAGTAGTAAGGTCAGCGATAGCGACCTGGATGGAGGGGGCAAGGCACAAGGTGATATTACTGAGTGCTCTCTCGGTGTTGTTGTCCCAGTTGTTTTGGTCGTCATGACTGTCGGCGGGCTGAGTAGTTGAATAGACAAACCACTGGCCTTGTGCCCGAAGGTAGGCCTGCATCGAGGTGTGCCACTGCTGCCAGTTGGAGCCAGTGAACATGGGGACCACCTTGTCGAGAGTGCTGGACATTGTCAAGACCGGTTCTTCACTGATCTGATCTCTATGAGGGGTCAGGGGGTCAGGGGTTGGCCTAGCGGTAAGACCGAGATGCTACATAGCGTAGTCGCGCTTCCCGAGTGATAGGAAGGCCGACTGAGGGTTATACGGAGTGTCCGAGGGTAAACGGTCTACGACCAAGTGCTTGCACAAGACAGAGATGGAGAGTGTGAAGGGAGAACAGAGGAGAAGTATCTTATTCGATATTCGAACTGAAACTACAACAGACTGAGTATCTAGGTTTTTATACTAAGTAGAACAGATGAGGCGATGTACGGGGAGTCGGGATTACCGACGAGGGACGAGCGCAGTCGCACTGTGTGCTGAGTAAGTACGGTAAGTGCGATAACCGGATTACCGATAGATAATGTATTAGTAATGACACGGGACGGGAACGTATAGTGACCAGAAACAAGAAAGGAAACATATTAAGTAATCGAACAGAGAGACAGATCGGACAGCGTGCTCACCGATCGGTGGCGCTACAAGACAGATAGAGAGAAACGGAAAAGGGGAGTACATACTATAAACAGATGGCGAACGTGTGGACGCGATCGGACAATAGGGTACAGGGTGATCAGATGTCACGGTCGTGACAGACATGGTGAATTCTGTTGGGTCAATGGAGTCAGCAAGTGAATGTAACAATGGACAGACAAGAAAAGAAGAAACACCTGAGTGCTAGTGAAAGCACTTCTGTCAACAGCTAACTCATGACTAGGGTCAGCCAGTGCAAGTCATCGACAAACTTCGCTTGTACAGGTGCTCAACTAAGGAGCTTACTGACTGGCGCAAATCATCAATGAACTTTGCTTTGTGGCTGTGCAGGGGCTCAACTAGGAGCTCACTGTCCTCCACAGCATCAAGCTAGTTAAAGCGATGCTCAGGGAGCTGGAGCGCTGTCTGGTGCATTGCTGCACACAGTGTGCTCACAGGGCTCATAACCTGTTAAAGCAATTATAGAAAGGTGGTGGTCTGCACAGGGAAGGTCTAGCCTAAGGAAGGGAGAAGGAGATCTGTATAGTAACCTCAGTAGTCTGGCAAGCTACTATATATTAGTATGTACCTGTAGGATAACTACAAGGTATCAGTATGTGTATGGTGGTTAGTAGATGGTACTCACCCTCAGTAGTCTGGCAAGCTACTGAGGGAACTATGGTACTAGGAACTCTACTCTAGTGCGATGCATGCTTATGTAAGTAGGTAAACATACCACAACAGTTCTGTTTATCTCCAACACTCCCCCATAAATGAAGTGGTGTGATGGATAGAAAGGTATAGTAAAGTAATCCAATAGGTAGTACTTAGCTATATGTGTTCCGAATAAAATGTGTGTCCGATACAAATGGTATTTGAGACTTGTGAATGCGAAGGTTTGTACTTTGTGACTTCTGTGTTGTTACCCGATTTGGTAAGTTGTGTCGTGCCCATATGCCTGCGCTGATTGCAGCGTGCGTGGAGGCTTCATCCGTAGTCTCTGTCATCGTGTTGGTGCTCCCCCTGCATCATGCAATCAAAGGTAAGTTTATTTACCCTGCTGATTTGCTTTTTAGGTCTCCGAATTGACCATAACACATTATTGTGTCCAAGGTACCCATTTCCGCCGATTTGCGTTCAATTGACATTTATAGGTGCGATTTTGATTCACCTGCATCGATGTCTGGGTCTAACGATCCCATAGGCATTGTTTGAGGAGTTCCGGGGTGGCTGTGTCATGTGTGCACATCCCAGGTGAGTTGTTCCAACTTCTTTCATTTGGCTGATGTTTATTCACTCGAGCTTGAGCCTTCCACGTCGCCGTCGATGCCTGATGAGTCCATACGGGCAGTTTGCAAATTGGACGGGTGGACTTGATGACACAGGTGAGTTTCCCGTTCGTATTCTTCAGCTGTAGCATGTATATTGACTTTTTGCAGCTAGCAGTGCTGCCTAATTTTCTAAGAGTTCCATTGTGTTGCCAAGTTCAGTGGCAAGAAGCCATGACATTTCTTTGTCAGTTCCTTCATAACCAGACCAATGCACCAGGTACAATAGCTTGCACGATCTGCATTGATGATCAACCTTTGAATCAAGGATCTCAGAGATCTCAAACTCCGGTTCACCATCTACTTCAACCGGTGGTGGAGGAGGTTGTATCCAGTCCAGTATGGTGTTGGGTATGGCTGGTTGTAGTTGAGAGACGTGAAAGATGGGGTGAACTGCATGCATGGAATCTGGAAGGTGGAGTGTAAAAGAGAGGGAGCCTACTTGTGCTATGATAGTGTAGGGACCCCAAGTTCTTTTCTGATAGCTTTTTGGATGGTTGAGTTGACCAGAAGTACTTGGCTTTAACATATACTTGATCACCCACTTTGAAGTCTGGTGCCAGAGTATGTTTGGCATCAGCCGGACCTTGGTAGTGAAGTTGTGCATTGGCCATTTCTTCATGAAGGTATTGGTGCAGTGACTCAAGGTTGACTGCGTAATCACGAGCCCTGGTGGAGGTCATGTCGTGTTCCGGATAGACAGAGATGTTAGGATGATAACCTTTGTTAGCAAAGAATGGTGAGACTCTGGTGGTAGCACTAGGTGTGTTATTATAAGCAAACTCCGCCAGTGGGAGTAGGTCTGCCCAGTTGTCCTGCTGGTAATTGCAGTAGATGCGGAGGTATTGTTTGAGAGTCTGGTTGGAGCGCTCAGTCTGGCCATTGCCCTCTGGGTGGTAACTGGAGGTGAAGTGGAGGCACATGTCGAGAGCCTTTCCAAGTGACTGGAAGAAGTGTGAAACAAACTCTGTACCATGATCTGAAGTGACATGGGTGGGAACACCATGCTTAGAGAATACATGGAGCAGGAAGAGCTTTGTGAGCTCTGGGCTAGTGATGGTGTCATGAGTAGGGATGAATATGGCTTGTTTAGAAAGCCTGTCTACTACAACCAGGATGGCTGTGAAGCCAGTAGATGAGGGGAGTTGCTCAATGAAATCCAAATGGAGTTCCAGGGCTTCTCTGGTATGGGAAGTGGTCTCAGCAATCCATAGGGTCTATGGCGCAGTGTCTTAGCTCTTGCACAGGAGGTACAGGACCAGACGTAGTCTTTGATGAAGGTCCTGAGACCAGGCCAAGTGTACTCATGCTGGATTAGTTCTAGAGTCCGGTTTTGCCCAAAGTGACCAGCGAGTGGGTGGTTGTGTCGATACTGGAGTACCCGGAGATGGAGGTCATCCAAGTCTGGTACGTATATGCGACCATCTAGTCGAAGGAATCCAACCTCATTGGTGGACCAATGAGAGTCCGGTGGGTCTGCGAGGTGGACCTGGGCAATGGGATCAGAGGGTAGTGCAGAGAGGATGTCGCTATGGAGTGTTTCCACATCCATGATCGCAACTGCACAGAGGACCGGGAACTCTAGATAAGTGGCGTGGAGAGAATTAGTGAGCTGTTCTTGAGTGAACACCAGCCTAAGATTTTGGGGGTTAACCCGGGTGTAGCCACTATCCCCCTCTTTGGGGTAGACGTCCCATCGTCTAGTGAGAGCATCCAGCTTGGCACCAAGTTTTCCAGGACAGAAACAAATGTCAAGATTAAACTGTGATAAGAATTCAGACCACCAGGCTTGCCAGTGGGACAGTACTTTTGATGTGGAGAAATACTTGAGGTTTTTGTGGTCTGTGATGACGTCAATAGGGGAGGCGGAGCCTTCAAGATAGTGGCGCCAGTTCTGGAATGCCTCAAAGATGGCAAGGAGTTCCTTGTTGTGGGTGTTGTAGTTCAACTCTGGAGCAGTCAAAGCCCAGGAGTAGTAGGCGACTGGACGAATCTCTCTGTTGGCGCAGGTGATAGACAAGATGCCAGCAACAGCGTAGTTGGAGGTGTCAGTTTCCACAATGATAGGGGTATCCAGGATGAAGTGGGTGAGGATGGGCACAGTAGTGAAGGCATGCTTGAGAGTGTTGAAAGAGTGTCGACAGTCCTCAGAGAAATTCCAAGGAGCATCCTTCCAGGTGAGCCAGGTGAGGGGAACCACAATATCGGAGTAGTTGAATATGAACCAGTGGTAGAAGTTGGCAAAGCCCAGGAAGGACTGGATGTCCTTCACCTTTCGAGGTTCAGGCCAGTTGGAGATGGTTTGGATCTTGTCCAGAGACATAGTCAAACCATCAGGGGAGAGGCGATAGCCAAGGTACTCTACTGAGTCTGAGTGGAACTCACACTTCTCTGGTTTGGCGAAGAGGCCATGTAACTGGAGACGGCGGAGCACTTCCCAGACATGTTGCTGGTGGGACTCCATATCCTTGGAATAAATGAGGATGTCATCGAGGTACATGATGGATGCAGACATCCAGCATGTCAGCAAAGACAGTGTTGACAAATCGCTGGAATGCTGCAGGGGTGTTAGTGAGGCCAAAGGGCATTACTAACCACTTGTAGGACCCATAGCGCATATGGAAGGTGGTCTTCCACTCGTCACCCGGAGCAATCCAGACTAGATGGTATGTGTGCCGGAGATTGATCTTTGAATAGATTTTAGCATGGCTGGGTGAGTCCAAAAGATCAGAGATTAGGGGGAGTGTGTCAAGTCTGGGTCTACTCCAGTATGGGGTCCGGTCAAGTCTGGACGAAAACAGACGAGGGCAGAGGTCAGAGGTTTGGGCAGAGGTTAGCCCGGGACGGAGTTGTGACCAATTGGATTCAACGACAAGGACAACGAGTGTTGATCCCTTGCATAGGTTCCGGTCAGGTGGAGACAGAGACGGAGACAGATGAGGGGACAGGAGTAGTAACTTAGATGATTTCAGACTGAGGGGTACAAGATAAACTAGAGGGTACTTATACTAAGTAGAAACTAGGGTCGAGTACATACGGTGACAAGTAAACAACCTAATAGCAGACAAGGAATGACCGGAGTTAGGACTAGGTCAGGTCTGGTGAAAATAAAGTCAGGTCCAGTGAAAATGCTACAAGGTATAGGATATATTGAGTTCACAGAGAACTCACGTCAAGGCAGGGTAGATGGCGAGGTGTGGTAACGAGTGAATAGAGCATAGACCAAGGGATGTACTTAATGGAAAGGTATCAGTGCAAGCATGACTGGAGTAAGTGGTGAACAACCAGAGTTGAGCTGCAGAGCTGCAATGCGACCGGAGTAACCGGAGTTGGACATGGTCGTAACAGAGTGGGTAGCAGTCTTTCTTAGTGATTTTGTTTAGACCTCGAAAGTCAACGCAGAGGCAGAGGGACTGGGAACTCTAGATAAGTGGCATGGAGAGAATTAGTGAGCTGTTCTTGAGTGAACACCAGCCTAAGATTTTGGGGACTAACCCAGGCGTAGCCACTATCCCCCTCTTTTGGGTAGATGTCCCATTGTCTAGTGAGAGCGTCTGGCTTGGCACCGAGTTTTCTGGGATGGAAACGAATGACAAGATTAAACTGTGATAAGAATTCAGACCACCGGGCTTGCCAGCGGGAGAGTACTTTTGATGTGGAGAAATACTCGAGGTTTTTGTGGTCCATGACAACATCAATAGGGGAGGCAGAACCTTCAAGGTAGTGGCGCCAGTTCCAGAATGCCTCAAAGATGGCAAGGAGTTCCTTGTTGTGGGTGTTGTAGTTCAACTCCGGAGCAGTTAAGGTCCAGGAGTAGTATGCGACCAGACAAATCTCTCCGTTGGCACAAGTGATAGACAACATACCAGCGACAGCATAGTCAGAGGCATCAGTTTCCACAATGATAGGAGTATCCAGAATGAAGTGGGTGAGAATGGGCACAGTAGTGAAGGCGTGCTTGAGAGCATTGAAAAAACGTCAACAGTCCTCAGAGAAATTTCAAGGAGCATCTTTCCGGGTGAGCTGGGTGAGAGGGACCACGATGTCCAAGTAGTTGAATATAAACTGGTGGTAGAAGTTGGCAAACCCCAAGAAGGACTGGATGTCCTTTACCTTTTGAGGTTCAGGCCAGTTGGAGATGGTTTGGATCTTGTCTGGAGCCATGTTACGACCATGCCCAACTCCGGGTCTTATCCGGTTACTCCGGTCGCATCGCAGCACTGTAGCTCAACTCTGGACCTCTGCACATCACTCCAGTCCCGGACGCGCACATACCCTTCCGCTAAGTGCGACCCTTTGCATTAGACTCAATCCAGTCGTTACCACACTTCCCCATCTACCCTGTTGTACCGTGAGTTCTCCGTGCTCCATTTGTATCTTCTACCTTGTAGTATTTTCTCCAGACCTTACTTATTTTCATCGGACCTGACCTAGTCCCAACTCCGGTTGTCCCTTGTCCACCCTTTAGGATGTTTACTTGTCACCGTAAATACTCGTCCCTAGTTCTCCATAGTATAAATACCCTGTACTCCGTCCTGTATACCTCAGTCTGAAATCAACTTAGTCTCTACTCCAGTCTCTGTCTGTCTCTGCCTCCGTCTCCGACTCCATCGCCTTGACTGGAACCTACGCAAGGGATCAACGCTCAACCCCCTTGTCGTTGAATCCAATCGGTCTCAACTCCGGCCAGACTAATCCCTTGTCCAGCCCTCTGCCCTTCTCCTTCGTCCGTTTCCATCCGGACTTGACCAGACCCCCTACTGGAGTAGACCCGGACTTGACAAGCCATAGTCAAACCTTCCGGAGATAGGCAGTAACCAAGATACTCTACTGAGTCTGAGTGGAACTCACATTTCTCTGGTTTGGCAAAGAGGCCATGCAACCAGAGATGGCAGAGCACTTCCCGGACATGCTGCTGGTGGGACTCCAT
>Ga0307518_10001337_pt1 | contig 18438 bp, 6 predicted proteins | sample 25_EM_MG_FD_203889 | JGI IMG/M metagenome (GOLD analysis project Ga0307518, IMG submission 203889) | Populus trichocarpa ectomycorrhiza microbial communities from riparian zone in the Pacific Northwest, United States - 25_EM | ecosystem: Host-associated > Plants > Roots > Unclassified | place...
AGCTCGCAGTTCATAATCACGATATCAATTAAACTTTATGATTATTTAATTGATTATTTCATATAGTTTTGATTAACAATGAGAAATAAAGGTAAACAGTGAAATTTTAAAATTTTAATTAGTATAAATTGGACAAATATATATATAGAAATTATACCCATACACGATATAGGCTATTGTCCCCATCAAAATCTAACAAAAAAAAATATTTTTTTATGAGATTTATTATTTATTTTGTTAATCTGAAATTTAATTTAATTAATAATTCTGAAGAGTTAAAATTTTACAAATTTAAAAGGCATGCTTAGGCCATCATAAGAAGAAAAAGAGTAGTTTTTGCGAGCACTTCATTATAATAATCAAAATGTGTGCTTGAGAAAGATTCTTATCCCCAACTATTTTGATATGTTAGGTTAACTGTACACAAATGAAATGTTCGATAGTGGGCATTAGCACTTGTCCTTTCTTCGTTTTTTAAAAGTTTACCAGACAATTAAAACTTTTTAAAAAAAAATCCATAGAAGGATCCCTCTCTGAAATATTCTTACTTTGTCTCTTCTTGGTCTCATGTGTTGGTGTCCATGGACTCTGTACACAAAAAGAGAGAGGGATGGTAAGGGATTCTTGTTCCCATCTTACAGCAATCTTCTTCAGACTTTTCTCATGTCTGTCATTTTGTTCAGGCAGACAGCTATTCTCTCTTTGCCATGGAGGATGACAAAAGACACGCACACGAAATATCTTTCTAACAAGTAAGCCATATCTAATAGCAATGCTGGGCTGCTGCCTGGCTTGCAGTTGCAGGTGATCTGAGAAAGCTATATATGATTAGAGCTGTGGGCTAGACTCCAGAGACACAGGTCCCAAAACCCAGCTGCTGTTCTTTGTGTTTTGATGCTAAAATCGGTGCCTCTTGTTGTCTAGCTGATTCTATTAAAAAGAACATTTGGTCCCATGTCTTAAAGTGGATGGTGGTGGGTGATCATGCTCTGAGTTCTGTCTAAATGTCGGTTTTTTTTATATGCATTCTTTATCTTGAAAAAAATATATTTGAAAATATATTAAAACGATATTTTTTATTTTTTATTTTTTATTTTTAAAATTTTATTTTTAACAAATTACTTTTTTAAAAAAAGGCATTCACCGTACCAGCCAACAGCTCAAAAGCGAATTGAATACAAGATAGACAGACGCCATGAATGCCATTTGAAAGGCGCAAATACACTCAGTAAGATTTGTGGCGAAGATAGAGGCTCTAGATTACTATCATTACGTTGACAATTCACCATTTCTCCCTAAAACACACTTTTAATTTAATATTTAACCTCCTCTTAGAAGAATAAAAGTGTAGTGTACTAGAGATTAATTTTTAAAATATTTTTTATTTAAAATTTTTTTTAAAAAAAAATATTTAAAAAAAAAAACAAAAAAACACACTTTAAAAATACAAAAACAAAAACAAAGGGAAAAAGGATTTGTTCAGACCTAACTCGACATGCAGTAATGCAGCCCAATATCCACGGACAAAATAATCTGATAGACTAAAGCTAACATAGAAACTTAAGCGTGAAAATTTCCAATCTGTAAAGACGAATATTACATTTCCAGACCGCAAGATATTTACAGACACAAGAAACATATACCCCATCCCCAGCCCTACCTGCAAATACCAAAAAAAATGCAGAGACTCTAGCCCTACGGTTTTAACTTCCACCACTACTTAGAACCCAGTCAATGTCTTTTTTTGAGTCTCCTTAGGTAGTTAGCTCTAAAAAACCGAGCTGTTAATCAGCCAGTGCCTCCTGTCTCTCCAACTTAAACCATCCCCGGAGCCCAAAAACTACTATAACCGCAAACAAATAACCAACAACAAAGGTAAAAAAACAAAAAAACAAAGAGAGTGAGAGAATAAGAAATGTGGGAAATGGGAAGTTCAATGATTCAGTTCTCTGCTGAATCTGAGCTTAATACAGTCCCTTCACCTTTAATGGGTAGCATGGGAAGTTTGCTTCCTGGACCCATCCTTTTCACATCCTGACTTGAGCATATGTAGATTCTTCTCACCATGTTACAGAACTCACTGCATCAAATACAGCCAACCAATGAGTATCATAATACGCAACAGGTAAAAGAATTGTCTATGAAGTTTTGATGCAAGTTTTACTAGATTGTGAACATCAAAACTACATTATACTTACGGCCACGGATCGTCACCGACAAGCATCATATCACCTTCATCATCAGTATAGACGATTTCCCACTTATCCCGAGGGTGAAGCTGTCCCTTAATGTCAAATAACTGCTCCAGCTCATCTATAAGCTGACTGTACCCCTTAAGCATGGTCAAGTCCACGGCCCGACCAACAGCAATCCCCTGCATTTGAACCTACAGGAAAATTCAACACCGCACAAGAAAATTCTTTTCAGAAACCTGCTGAAGAGTGCAAAAAATTTTAAATTAAACAAGAAATTCTTATTTTCAGTACCTTCGTGCGACTTCTAGTGGAAGTAGAACTTTGCTTGCTCTGAATTTCTTTTGGTGATTTCTGTAACTGTTCTGGTTTCTGTTCCTTGGATACTTCAGATTTTTGGTCTGAATCAACTGCAGACAGGGCACCTAGAACATGTCCTTCAGTGGCACCACTACATATACTCATCAGCTGTGCAGGCACTTCAATAGGAGTTGAACTTGAGGAATGATTTACAAGATCAATGCCAAATAATCGATAACTAGTAGGCACCTCAGATTTCCTCCCCTTATCAGATGGGTCAAGGATTGCGTCATTCTTTGACTTGGATGAGAGGGGAGTTGAATAGCCTGAGAATACAGGCCACGGGGAAACACTTTTGCTATCCTCCATGGCATCCTGAAACGGATGCTGAGAAACAATAACATGGGGAGAAGCTAACCAGCCCCCTTCAGTTTGAGTCCTTGACATAGAGTTGCTATGGCCATTAACATCAGTCTGTTTTTGATGCCACATGACGTGATTTTCATAACTTTTGCCTTCACCAGTAACACTCAGTTGAGTTAAATCATGGGACTGTGTCAATCCAGAATTCCGAGTTGATGCAGTTGAAGATAAATCTATATCGTTATGAGGGCAACCAATAACAAAAACAGTAAGAAATTGCAATGACCAACTTATTCAATGCTGAAAAGATAGGAGGAAACAGAACACTTATTTACCAAGAGCTGGAATTTCAAATGGAGGCCGGGGCCTTTTATTTTTTTGTGTAACTGGTTGAGACAGATTTGTTGGCACGGAAGCCACACAGGGTTCTATCTCCCATGGTGACACCCTATCGGGTCTTGGAATAGGAGCAGGTTCATCCCATTGAACCTGGTAACGAGACAAAGTAACAGATTAATTAAATGCATCACTTATAATATCAAATAAAGAGTAAAATATCAAGGTTAGAAGTTGTTACTTTCAACGACCGCCATTTAGAATCATTCCAGTGCGGAGAAAAATCTTCAACCCCAACAATCGTGCCCGAAAACCTTAACAGTCAATAATTTCAGAATTGTAAGTCACTAAAAATTTCATAGAGCATTTGCAATAGAGCTGCAACATTATAAAGGAAATGCTTAAAGCAACCATTTGCTGTAATTCTCCCACCTTCTGTCAGGAGAATCTTCACCTTCAAACCTCATCTTGAATCTCATCCCAACTACAAACTTATTGCTAACAGCCTCTAAATATTTGTTCAGGCTTATGATGAACTGGCTCGTCCTGATAATTTAAATTAAACAAAGACAAATATTTTATTGAAAGAAAGAAAAGATAAAGCAATCTGACATAATTGTCAGGAATGCTTTGATAAAAAAAGCTTGCACAGTTTCTTGTGAAGACGTATTATACCTCGGCTTATAATATACCACAAAGAGAGTTAGGGTTGAAACAGCATGAGAAGCTGTTGCAAGAACTCCAAGGTGCATACTCTGACTGGAAATCACAGATGATGGCATGCTGCTCTGTTGGCAAGCAACACGCCTCACCCCAACACGCAATTCCCCATTCTCCCCTCTGGACAACCAATGTTAAACAAATAAGAGTTCCATCCGTTTTACTTTATGGAGGGCAAGACACCAACATCTGAAAACATAATAAATACCTGAGGAAGACAAATGAATCCCCAGCAACTAATCTCTTGGAGGTAACAAATGTACTCCACCCTGTGGTGAGCAAGTGCCTCCTTGGCTGACCTGTTAATTTTATTATATGTGAGTGATGATTTGTTTTTTACCAACCAATTACTTGTGCCGTAAGTCTAGTAGTCCAAGACATAGCCATTGAGAGATATCAATTTCTCTCTAAACTCAAGAATAACACATACAGATGGAAAGCACATAAAAATCCTTTACCTCTGAAAATATGCTTAAATCGCCATTCATAACCATGTAGATCCTTGGCAACCAATTCCTGAGTTGGGGTTGGTTGGGTCATATCCTTCAAAACATCCACATATAAAAAGCTGAAGTCAACATATGATCAAAAGGAAGAAAACAAGACTAGCACAGCACACAGGCGTACACATATTACCAGCGGAGGAAGGCATTCAGTGGCATGTTTACGAAGAACAGAAAATCCACCATGGGTGCTCGTATCAGAGGCAGTTAACACCTTGCAGAAGGAGTGAACTGTAGGTCTTGGAGGCTCAGATGAACTTGAATCAGGACTCGTAGGTTCAATTTGCTACAGTGTTTCAATGAAATTTAAAACCATTAGAGTTAAATCAAAACAAATGATTGTCAACATCTCTGCAACCTGAACACTAAAAGTTTAGAAGTTAGAAAGATAACTAATCACTTCTTACATCTGATTCAGGAATTAAAGTAATCTGTGCATAAACCTCATCTGTATCTTGTTCTGCCTGGACAAATAGAAAGAAATCAACAAGAAGTTCTCAAATCAACCGTTTTGACCAGTAAATTTAGTATTTCAATCAGTCACCAAGAAAATGCACAAATCAATATGACTAAAACTAAGTCAAACATGCCTTGCATCTAAACTAATGAGTTCAGCTAAATAATATGATCACTTTCATGAAAGCCCAATTAAATGGATCGATAATCTACTTTCTCAACAACAAAGCATAAAAATAAAAGGAAATAGAATATACGCAAAGGAAACTAAGATCAGGGAGCGAAAAATACCAGCAGCTGAGTATGAATAACACGACAGAGAATCTTCGAAGGCAGATTAAACAAAGGAACCCTCTGATTCAATTCCTGATTTGTTGATGCCTCCAACTACACAAACCCAAAAGTAGAAAAAAATTTAATCTTTAACCAGAAATAGCACAAACCCACAAATGGAAACGATCGAAGACTCAAAATTTCCAATTAAACCACACTAATTCGCTCCATCACTCGCTCAACAACCAACAAAAAGTTTAAAACCCAAACTTTACCTGTTCCATATGACCTTGAGGAAAATAAAACACTCTTTCTCCTCGCTTGGGAACATCCACCAGTGGACCGGCACATGCCTTCCATAACTCCGTATACAGATCATCTCCTCCACAACCTGGAAAAAAACATCTCAAAAATTTCCCGGGAAACAAACGGAAAATGAAAAAAAAGAGTCATTTCACACTTTACCTTCACTATTCCCCTGCGATAACGAGCCCCCTCCTCCTCCTCCTCCTATTCCTCTATTCATAGCCATCATTTTTTAAAACCCACCAAGCAGCAGCAGCAGCCAAAGTTAGTCAACCAAAAAAAGACCCTCCAAAAAAAAAATTCAAACCCACGAAGTATAACTTCTTTCTATAAACCTTAAATAACCCTCATTATCTACACTTAATCACAACAATTTAATCCCTCAATAACTGCAACAATTATTTCCCTTTAAAATCCGTTAAAAAGTCCCCAACCTTTCACTTATTTCACACTTGAGAGATCCAAGAACCTGTAACGCAAAAAACCCACTTTTAAACCGTTACAAAACCACCTTCTTCTTCCTTAATAGCTTAAGAAAAACAGGAATCTCTCTGTTTTCTCTCACTGAAAGCAGCTTTTTTCTCTCTCTCTTCAGACAATAAAAACGCCGTTTCCAACATGAAAACTGCTTTGCGCGCGTCTTATATTACGCGACTTTTGTGTTGCTTTAACTGTTCTGTTCTGTTGTGTTCTCTATTTCCTATTTGTTGCTGACTGCTTTTGTTTTGTTTTGTAACGTTAACCCAACTAACCCTAGTTAAGAGTTTTAACTTGTGAGAAGGATTAGATGGATGCCGTTAGATTGACGGAAAAGAATAGAAATGATTTTGCCGTTAGTTAACTGATGGCGGGTAGTTTTTTCTTACGAAATTTTTTGTTATCAATTCGAGGATCCCATGTGAAATTACTTTGTAAAATTTAAGCTATACAATTGTCTTTAAAAGCTTTCCAAGCATGGAAACTGTTAATTACCATCAAAATAAACCAACTACATTGACCTTAATTTATGAAAAAATAAATTTAAGTATTGAGTATTGCAACATTTGGGAAAATTTTATGGTGTTCATTAAATTATTAATGATATTTAATTAGTTATTTCTTGAAACTCAAAAAAAAGATAAATATAAAGAGGAGAGATAATGTAAAATTTATAACCCATAAAAAATAATAAAAATATCTACACTTAGTATTTCTTTATTCTAATTGTATTTTTCTATTTATTAAGAGTGGACCATAAAGAATAACTAATAGGATATCATTATTTATTTCATGAGCACCATAAAATTACTCAACATCTTGTTTGTTCTTTTAAAATATATATTATTAATTAATTTGAAAATTTCAAGGATTGATTTTTGCAACACCTTTTTAGATCATTTAAAAATATATTATTAATAGATTTTATAATAATAATAATAATTATTATTATTATTATTCTTTTCTATTTTCTATTTTATTTTTCTTAAAAATAATTTTTTTAACATATATAATATGTGCATGCTCACTTGTTCTATTTAAAAACAAAAGTTATGTTTATGTTAAAAACATGGATAAAAATTATGTCATTATATGTCTCTATGTTGACGGTATGTTTATTTTAGATAATAATGATTTTATGATCAAATCTACTAGGAATAAAAATTTATAGAACATTTGATGGATTAGTATTGTCCTAATTTCATTATGTTGAGAAAGTTCTCGATAATTTTTCTAAAAGTAACAATAGCAATGTGAAAACACTAATGGATATAAGTGTTTGTCTGTCCAAAAATAAAAGGGGGGAATAAACCATTAAAATATTCTTATATAATTAAGAACTTGATGTATGTTATGAACTACACAAAACCTTATTACTTACTTGGTTAGCAAACTGAGTAAATTTACAAGTAATCAACTTATAGATCATTAGAAAGCAATACAAAGAGAATTCAAATATCTAAGGTGCACCTTAGACTATAAGCTACACTATATTGGTTACCTGGCGGTACTTGAAGGGTATAGTGATGTCAATTGGATACTTAACACTAAGAACTTGAAATCCATTAGTATATATGTCTTCACACTTGGTGGAGCAGTTGTGTCATGGAAATCCTCTAAACAAACATGTACTGTAAGATACACAATAGAATCAGAGTTTATTACTTTTAATAAAGTTGGAGAGGAAGTCGAATGACTTTAAAATTTTTTAAAGGATATTCCATATTGGCAAAAACCAGTTCTAACTATTTGTGTCCATTACAATAGTCAATCAACAATTTAAAGGGCACAAAGTAGTATGAATAATGGTAAGTCTAGACATACTCATCATAGATATAATAACGTTAAACACTTGCTCTCAAAATAAATTATTTTCATTGACTATATAAAGTCAAAAAAATATTATGGATTCGTTTACCAAGAATTTGTTAAGAGAGCTTGTGTATAATTCATCGAGTGGAATGAGCTTGAAGTCTTAGAAGATGAAATAGTGTAATGATGGCAACTATACTTAGTTAACTTGTGCTCTTAATAAATTCTATATCTTAGAACACCAAGTGAAGTATACCAAGATACGCTTAATGAAATATCATATATATGAGTGAGAAATATAGTCGTTTCTTTAAAAATTTTAATAAAAGCTGAATTCTATAAAACATTTGTGAATCTAAAAGTTGTTCAGGGCTAAAATAAACATAACAGTGAGAACCAAATGAAATCTCTAGGTAGAGAAATACATGAGTATTATTGTATTGGTTTACAAAAAAAACCGAATAATTCAGGACATCTCGTTCACTATTTACCGGAATAAATCCAATAGTATCTCACCAAGAAAGGTTCAAAACCAAAAGCTACATATCCTAGTTTAATGATCTACCAAATCAATATCTCTTAACAAATCTTCAATTCATTTTAAAATTGGTGAGACAATTTCCATTCATCTTGGAGATTGTTGAAAATTTGTCTAAAGAACATGGTTAATGGGTATATATAAGACCAAATTAAAAATAAGATCCACTCACTTTTAAGGTTAATATTTTGTTAGAATTTAATCTTTATTATATGTTATTTAATATTAAACATTAACTTAATTTAAACAAATTATGGGTAAATGAGAAATTGATCTTAAGGAACCCTTAATTGATATATTTTAGTGAAACTCCAAACCCTCTAAAGAACTCAATTCAACATTGGAAAGAAAAAAAAACTTTTATGGTGCTTATAAAGTGGGCAGTTGAAAACTTAAAATTAGGCCAAAAAAGCACTCAAGGCAAAGTGGGGCTTTAGCTTAAACACACACATACATGTGTGTTTTAGCTCGTGCTCGGGCTTTAGGTCGGGCCTAGGTTCGGGTTTTTCTTTCAGCCCATTGTTTTGTCAAGTTCAACTAACGAATGTTGACAATCTCTTCAAGAAGCATTTTATGCAATTCTTGATTTATGGTGGCTAATCAAATGTTGAATAATGAGAATTGGTTATGAATTAATTTTTTAACATTTTATCTTTCAAAATTCACTATGAATAGGGGGTTGAAGGAAGAGTTTAAAATAATGTTTTTTATATTTTTATACACTCTTCCTTACCTTGTATTTTAGTATTTTGTTTTCTTTTTATGCTTTGGTTTTCCATTTAAATCCAGAGCTTAGCTTCATCTTGTTGAGAGATACTTGAATTACATAATTTTTGGTTCAAAGAACTTGTTTAGAAGTGTATCTATACCAAGGTGGTGTTGTTGGAATCTTGAGATGTATATTATAAACATCTTAATTGCACAAGTAAGGAGTAATAAAACCTTAAGAATAAAAGACTCATCATTGTCAATAATAAAATATTCATTACTTTAAAGTGCTTCAACAAGTAATTAAGTATATTTCTTTGTTTTAATTCAAGTATAGTTATTTTTATTATTAGTATGTATGTTAGGACTTTGATTTTATATCAATTGCAAGTTTGAATATATGCATTGTATGCATGATAGTATTATTTTATTATATTTATATTGAAAGCATGTTTCTCTTGAGTTTTATTTTTGCATGTTTATAGATTTAAAATTGTATGTTCTCTAGCTTTCTTGAACAATTTTTTATATTTTGCATGTTTTTGTTATGATAAACTAAATATCTTCACTCACCAATCTAATATATTTAGAAGATTGAAAAACAAAAGGTACCTTTTAAAAAAAGAAATATTTTCTTCGGAATTGTCATTGAATCCTTATTTTTGTTAATCACTATGTTATTGAATAAATAATAATAATAATAATAATTGAGTTCTATTTATCTCTTATTATTTTTTCGACAAGTATTGTGATTGATTGAAAATGAGATGATTTTAAGAATTTTTTATAATTGAAAATGGAACAGGTAGTTTGATATTTTGAAGGGAATCTCTTCATAAGTTATGACAGAAGTTGTAATTTGAGAGAGCGGTTAGCAATTGAGAATTTATTATTTAAAAACAAACTTGAAAATTCATCTAACAACAATGAAATCAATTTAACACCCAATGGCTAAAACTATATAAAAAGAATTAATTTAAGAACAACTTAAAGATAACCTGGACCATGAGATCTATAGAAAAAAGGGAGAAAAAATTCAATGATAAGGGACCAAAGCATAAAACACAAAGAAAACTTATGTCTAATATAGAATTTGGGCAAAATATTCATTTCCATCCTTTTACTTTCTTTTTTTAACCTTTATGGTCCTAATATTTTTTGAAAATTCAATTTTGATCTAAAAGTTTATTTTTATTTTTTTACTACATGAGTTTAAGAGAGGAGATATAAAGTTGTCGAATTCTAATCGAGGAGAGAGAAAATCATTGGTTGACACTAATTCCGATCATAAAAAAGGTTGACCTTGAAGTCAACGGGTTCCATTCAACGAGATGGCTTGATGATGATTGTTTTGAACCTCAATAATGACATAAAAATAGATCAGGTTCGAGAAAGAAAGATTTTATTTGAATTGATTATGTGTTTCCATACTGTTTTTTAGGATTTATAGGTTGATAAATTTATGTTTGTTGGGGTTTTATCAGGTGTTTTTAGGTGAAAATGACGTTGAAAATTGGTTTATAGGATAAAAATAATCTACCTAGATTTTCTAGCCACCACATTAACGGCCAGAATCTAGGTAGACAGAGGATGAATCATACAAATGTCTTTTTTTAAAAAAAAATAGTGCTAAAAAAAGCTCATGCACGCGAGCCTCGCTCTTTTTTCAAAGCCCATGCATGTCATGCCACTAAAAAAAGCTCATGTGCATGTGTTTTGCCTCTTTTTTTGGTACTTTATTTTTTCTTCCAATTTTATCATTTAAATCTTTTCTTTTAACTTTTTTATATTTTTGTTATTATATATATAAGTAAAAAAAAATGAAGTTATTAAACCTAGTGGAACCCATTCTCCGGACCACAGATTTGATGAATTCAAACCATATCATTACCAATACTAAGTTGTCTTTTGATCCATATGTTTGGGCTTTTTCTATCATCTTGACTCTTTTTTTTTTTAAGTTCCAAAAAACATTTGGTCCGACTCGCACCACCTCTATATTTACAAAAAAATAATGTTATCTTGGGATTATTTTATTCGAACCATATTTTTTACCGATCTTTATATGTTTTTTAGACTCGACAATTGAGCCATGTTACACTAGGTCACCCCCTCACAATTTGATTTTAGACCAGAGTTAGGCATGAGTTTAGGTTGGGTAATTTCAAGAATTACTAGCACAGTAAAGTTTGATATCACTTGCGAAGAGTGCTCTATGACAATGTAGATGTGTTTTATTATTCATATGCTCTTAGATAAACACGCATTAAAATTATTAGTTTTTTTTAAATAATTAAACTTGGTTTAAAGATAATAATTATGATTTTCCTTGTTATTTAGAACATGCTTAAATGCCTTAATAGTTTTTTCTATCGTTTAAACAAATTTGTGCGGCACATTACGTATCCCATGTCTTCTATCTGGTGTAAGCTAAACTTACAGTAAACTATTCTTTTTTTAAAATAAAAAAAAATGGCAGCTATTTTGAAATGATTTGTTTGATTGTACGGACACTGTATTGGGATGCGCGTGGCTAGGGGTAACGGAGATCTTTGAACTGACGTTACCGTTATATTGCCGTCTCGTTTGATGTCTGCTTCGAAGCAAGCAACAACTTGGTTGGCTTGAGTTAACCCGGCAGAATATTGGGGTATATATTTTTTATTTAATTATATTTTGACCTTAAAAATAGTCATATTTTACGGGCTCACCATTCTGAGGTGAATGACTGTCGTCTCTGAAAAAAAAAAGTATATGAGAGACCGCACAGCGACATGTTACCTTCAAATTTTAGTGAAGAAATTAGCTGACGTGTCATGATGGGGACCACATGGTCGGGCCTGTGTGGGGTCTGTTCAGAAGGTGGGTCCTTGTGTCAATATACAACTGATCCCAAGAAAACTAGTTGTGATGATCCAAAATAATACCTATTTTGTTGCTTGTAATAATAATAATAATAATAATTTGGTCCATCCAAGTAATTAAAAACTATACCGAGGAACTTAAAAACATATCAAATTAAATAAAGGTGGAAGAAAAAAAATATTTTTTTTATAAAAAAAGGCAGGACAAACAACACATTACTGCTATAAAAAATAAACTTAATAAACAAATTAAAAGATTATCCATTATTATGAAAATGCTCTCAAGATATTTTGTAGTTTTGATTAACATCTAACTAATTTTACATTTAAAATGATTAAATATAAAACACATTTATTTATAGTTTTCTCCGCGACAATTTAAAATTTAAAAATAAATAATTTTACAAGCTAAACTAGCCGATATTCGTAAATGTGTTTGATATGGTTGGCTCGAGTGATAAAGAGCACTCACACAACTTGTAGTAGAATTGACCATGGTATGAAATTAAATAATTAAATTTCCCTTTCTTGAGCCGCTTTCACCTCTTTCTTGGAAGAACACTGAAAGAGAAAGGGGGCAATTGTTTAAACCTTGCTTTAGTTTAATTAATGATTTTTTTTGTTTTCCAGCTTTGAACCTTTAACACAAGAAGCAACTATTATTGTCCCCCTGCGATTCTCAAAAAAAAAAAAAAAAACCCTATTACCCCCTAAGCATGATCTATCTAAGATGCCTTCCATGCCCACCTATATATATGTGTATTTGTTTTAAATTAATTTTTAGTGTTTTCAGATTATTTTGATATACTGATGACAATAATAAATTTTAAAAAATAAAAAAAATATTATTTTGATTTATTTTTAAATAAAAAATATTTTAAAAAAACATCTATTATCACAATACCAAACAAAATTTAAAAATATTTAATTATAGTTTCTTCTTCTTCTTCTTCTTCTTCTTCTTTGAAGAGAAAACTTCAACTTCAAGTTCCCGGAGGAAAGAAACATAGATGCCACCGAAGGACTTGACTTGTTTATTGCTTAACCATAGTTGGATAAAGAGCTCTACAGCTCGATGTTTTTTAGTTTGTTTATTTTTATGTTTTAAAAATATTTTAAAAAAAATTTAATTTTTTAATGTGTTTTTGTTTTAAATTATTTTTTTATGTTTTCAAATCATTTTAATGTGTTTATATCAAAAATAATTTTTTTAAAATAAAAAAAATTATGTTAATGTATTTTCGAGCGAAAAAAACTTCGAAAAATAATCATTTTCATATTTTTAAACACCCCTTAAAACAAACCTCTCTCACTCCTCTAAAACAAATTTAATAATGGTTATTTTTTTAAATTTTTTTTTATGTGTTTATATCAAAAATATGTTTTTAAAAAATCATATTAATATAAATCTAAAAAAAATTAAAAAAAAAATAACCATTACTAAATTTGTTTAGAGGGAAAAACCTCTCTCACTCTTTTTTTTCTCTCTCTTGGTGGGGTAGAGGTGGGCATCTAAATACGGCGGAAGAGATAAAATAAGAAGGAAGGGATGAGAACGAGAGTGATAATTGAGGGTATTTCTTGTTCCTTTACCCCCCACTAAATTGTTTTATTTACTTCAATTATCTGTATTTTTATTTAAAAAAAAGTCTTGAAGCGAGAGTGATAATCTGCAAGAATATAAATAAAAGCCATGCCTCTCATTAACCCGCCACGGAATTCGAACCCAGGAAACTTCACAGCTGCAGCAAGGTTTATGGAGTCCACGTCATCACCATTTATTTTAGTAATTACCTTTATTAATGTGGATAAGCATTCTTTGCTTAGGTATTAAGCCCTTTTTCTAGCCTCTTCGATTAGAGAACGTGAACAGGAATAAGGACAAACCAATCACGGTTTTAGTATGTGTGTGTTTGCCTGTCTCTGTACTTGATTATGCAGTAAAGGAACTTTTTCTCACAGCATCACTCTTTGCTTGCCACCTGTCTCTTTTTTTTATATATATTTTGATAATATAGCATTTGCTTTTATGTGATGGGATATTTTTTTAATTGGTGACTCTTTCTCCCCTGAAGAGTTAACAATATTCCTCATTGATAAATATAATTTGACAATGTGATATAATGTTTATTTTTATATTTTAAAAATATTTTAAAAAAAATTTAAATATTTTTTATTTGTTTCAAATTAATATTTTTTTTGTATTTTTAAATTATTTTGATGCGCTGATATCAAAAATAATTTCTAAAAAATAAAAAAAATATATTATTTTGATAATTTTCTAAGTGAAAAATACTTTGAAAAACAATCACAACCACACTTATAAACAAGCGTTTAAACCACAAGATTGATGTTCGTCATCAACAATTAGAAAAATGGTTTCTTGGATTAGATAAGTTAATCGCATGAGCATTTAATTTTGAAAAATAGTGCCAAAAATTGATTATAAATTAGACCAACGTGGTAAATTGTGCTTGAATAATTATTAATATTTGACCTTGAACGAATTAGAACTAAAATAATAAAAATGTTAGAAGTAAAATATATTGCAAGATAAGAAAAAATGACCATTGTGCTTATTGATCAACAATGACCGACACCTTGAGCATTCTTTCCCCTTGCAAGGTTCCCACTTTGCTAGTGTATTTTCAAGCGTGATGCAAAAATCAAGTTTGGTATGGTTTTTTTAAGGATTAATAAAAAAAAAATAACTTCAACATGTGGAAAAGTGAAAAATATATTTGATTAGGAAATATTCTTTATTTGAATAAAGAATTTGAATTAAAACTTCACTCTGACCAAAATTAGAGTCATGGTAATTTATAGTATTTTATTTTCAAAACAATATTTTAGTTTTTATTTTTATCAATCATATCTTTAATTTAACTATTTTCATCGCATGTTATTTTTTTGAAAATAACACCACGACTCAAACAAAATTTTAATGTCTTTAATTAATAGGAAGGAAGCCATAATTAACAAAAGCCAATCTCCTAACATTATTCACCCAATTCCATCTGTACTGTTTTACTACAACAGTATACTTTATGAGATTGACATCAAAATCATCTTGTTCATATATATATATATATATATATATATATATAAAAAGTTAGTTCATTGAATAAATATGATCCAAGAAATTTTGTCTAAAAAGACTAGGTTTTAAGCGAAACCGTTTTCGACTCCTTCAGTATTTCTTGAAAATCTACTTAGTGAAAGTATCGTTCACACAATACTATTTTGTGTACAATACAGTTCATAAAAGAAATAATAATAATTGAATCAAACCCAATTAACAAAATAAAGCTTAACATAGTAACTCATTAAAAAAAATGATTATTGATTTCATCTTGTATGATTTAAATATTTTTATTTAAAAAGTTGCTTTATTTACAAGTTTTTTATTTTATTGCTCACTTATTATAGAGTTGAGATACTTGTTTATAAATATTAGTGGCTATTATTTTTTTATAGATTATATAATATCTTATACTCTTTTCACTCAAGATTTTGTTGTGCCAACCAATGTCATTTTGGTAGGTATTACTTTGGTAGTGAGTATTCCACCATTATTTTTTGTGGTGCATGATGATAAACTTGAAAAGTTTAATGGATTGAATTTTAAAAGGTGGTAACAAAAGATGCTATTTTATTTGACCACCTCGTATTTTTTTGTTTTAATTTAAACGTATATTTATTTTTTATCACAATCAACTTTGAATTAATATCAATTAAAAATTTACTTGCATAGTTGATACACACACTAGAATTGTATTATATTTTTATAATAATAAAATAAAATAAATATCTGCAATCACTACTGAACTAATATATTTACGACGACGGATTCAGGGTAGCAGCGATCCTACCGAAGTCATGCTGCCATTTATTAACTCCACAGTTTCGAGAAGGGACATGGAGTGGAATTCCGCCACCAAGCCCTGAAACAGGGATGCTTCTACTCTCTTCATCGGGAGACTAGCAGTGAAGGCAGCCATTATTGTACTCTTTATTCTACATCACTCCAATGAATCAACAATGTTTTTGTGCTATGATTGGTGATCTCTTTATATTTGTATTCCCCACGTGGAGACCAATTTGGTTGGCGATCCTCTGGCTGCCGTAGACCCCACAAGCTGGGAGTCCTGACCAATCCCCTTCCTCTGTCTTCCTGTCCCCACAGATTATTAATTAACAAGAGATGTGCAATTAAGGAGGGGCTTGCTTAGGTGGATATCTTCTTAAGAACATTAAATAAGGTGACATTCTGGGTTGGAATCCATGTGAAGACAATCATGGGTTCTTAGGAAATGTTCAGGTAGTGGAGGCTTACCCCTTCCTAAAACTGCTCTCGTGTAAGCATATTATTAGTCCAAAGAGATGTGAGAGCAGGATGAGTGGGATTTTGGTCCCCCAGAACAGGACTACAAGATTGACTCGGCATTCTTCACCTTGTGATCTCATAGTATATGTTTGAAAACATGTTTTTTTAAATTGTAATTTTTTTCATGTTTTTAATTTTTTTTAATGCACTGGTATTAAAAATAAAATTTAAAAAATAAAAAATATTATTTTAATATATTTTTAAATTAAAACAGCTGCCATAATCCGAAATAGAAAAACCAGAATCCTGGCCGCCTCCGGACGTGGACTTGCCCACTTTCAGTCCAAAATCCTCGAGATCCACTGGATCCTCATTTTTTTCAACATTTTCCTCCCTACCTCTGCACAAGAAGGAAAGGACACAAAATCCTCTGTTCGAAATTACCATTAGCCACCACGCCACGCATTTATCCGGCCCTAACCTCCTTCATCTTTTGTCACTATATGACGGTCATCATCTCAAATTCTTGTATTTTTTTTTTTGTATTGTAAAGGTATTTTTAAAAAATTTAATTTTTTTTTACTTCAAATTAATATTTTTTTGGTGTTCTTATATTATTTTAATGCGCTGATTTCAAAAATAATTTTTTAAAAATAAAAAAAATATTATTTTGATATATTTTTAAATAAAAAACATTTTAAAAAGTAACCGCAATCACATTTTCAAATAGAACTCAAGTTCTCAAACCAGCTTTGGGCTATCCCCTTGTTTTTTTTTTTTTTTTGGTGATGGTGAAAATGGATCAATCCTTTTATTACTTGTTTTAAAAGGGTAGTCCAAATTTGCTGTCATAGATTCCTTATTCAATTTCATTATATTTACATGCCTCTTGCACAAGAAAAATGGAAAATCAATTTCATTGCATATTTATAATATTTATGTATTATAAATATTTGAAATCAAGCAATCCAGTACATAGCAATTCGTACATGCATTTAAAGATTGGTCAAACTAATCAAGTCAGCACTAACCAAGCCAATATCCATGTTAATTAGCACTCTCGAATCGGCTAGTTGAAGGAGGAAGCCCAATTAGCAATGAATTTAGTGCTTAAAGGAGGTCAATGGGGTTTTATGCATCGAACAATAACACCTCTACATCGCCAGTTATTGGAGATAAGCTTCGTGCCACAATTGATAATTAGAGAAGACTTAATCTTCTTTTGCTGCCGCTCAAGTCTCATAAGTAAACACAGTAATGTCCGATAGCTTTAAGTGCATGTTTGGTACTGTGATAATTTTTTTAATTATGATTTTAGAAACGTAGATTTTAAAAATTATGTATTTTGTTAAAACCGATCTAAAATGGTTGACTCCAAGAATTAACAATAAATTCAGGTGATTTTCCCTTCGGTCGAGATGAAGACTGCAGTGAAGGTGGCCATTTTATGACATCACCGGCTGCAGGGAAAACGGAGTTTTGCTGGAACTTATTCAACAAGCCTTCGATATATATTAATGCACGCCTTCGCATGTTAGATTACCTACCAACAATCTCAGAGTAAATTTGATAAGTCGTTAAAATGTATAAATTAAGATAAATATTGGTCAAATTATGATGGATGGCACTACAGCACGCAATTGTTTACTAGCTAAACCCCCAGCCACCTACATTGCCCCTGTAATTATATATGATGTTGTCACCTAAACTAGTGGGTTATAGGCATCCTTTTTGTCAACTGAGGGCAGGCACAGAGGTCTAGCAAGTTGCTCCCTGCCCAAGCATTTAACTTGGTATTTTAAGAAGAAATCACTGTGGAAGAATGGAGATCAACTGAACGCAGGCAGTCTGCTTAAATTTCTGTTCACCTGAAGTGGAAAGGAAGGGGTTCGAGGAAAGTAAGAAATGAGGAAAAAAATATATGAAAGCAAGTTGTACACTTCAAAAAAACTGCCGAGAGACAGGAGAATGCTAGCTGTGAACGCATGCTACAATGATTAATATATAAAACTTGAGAGCTTGAAGATTCTTTGAGAGGAATATTACCACAACTAACAAAAGAATGATACTTTGGAAGTTTAAAAAGCTCATGATGCTGATTAGGGCTAATCAACAACATTGGCTTTTTAAGGGTGATAGAGGGATTCTAAGAGTTGTTCGGTCAATGATGGCCTAATCTATTAGCATAGCATTAACTAAATGAAGAAATCAAGATACCTAAGTTCTCATTGTCAACATCAAGCTACCCATGTGCTTCCTCTAA
>Ga0307518_10001338_pt1 | contig 18393 bp, 14 predicted proteins | sample 25_EM_MG_FD_203889 | JGI IMG/M metagenome (GOLD analysis project Ga0307518, IMG submission 203889) | Populus trichocarpa ectomycorrhiza microbial communities from riparian zone in the Pacific Northwest, United States - 25_EM | ecosystem: Host-associated > Plants > Roots > Unclassified | place...
ATGAAAAAGGAAAAAGCTTTAATCTGATGGTGTTCATGCTACAATTTAAGTCATTATAAGTGTTACAAACTTCTTCAAATTCTCTCAAATGCAAGTATGGATTTTCTAGATCTAAGCCATGAAAAGAAGGTAAAAGTTGAATAATGTCTGGCTTAAAATTAAAGTGAGATGCATCAGGAGGGAAAACTATACATGATGTTGCACTTGTTCTTGTTGGATTCATGTGGTCTCTTAGTATTCTATACACGATTATTCTCATTATGAAGCGACTGGTTATCTTCTTCGGCTATATTTTCTGAAAATGATAAGGATACCCTACAAAGTCTACCACTTAATGTGCATGACCAAACTCTCATGCAAGTGCAGGAAAAAAAATAAAAATAAAAACAAAAGTTAGATAAGATAAAAGTGAAAAGAAAAGAAAAATAAAATAAAATTTATATAGTAATTTACCTCCCCGGCAACGGCGCAAAAAACTTGACACGATCAAAGAGTTGATGTCTTATCCCAAGTGCAAGAGTGTCAAAGTAATAAATAACCCGGCAAGACCGGGGTCGATCCACAGGAAGTTCAACTATATAAATTTTATATATATATATATATATATATATATATGAAAAGAAAAGAAAAATAAAATTTATATAGTAATTTACCTCCCCGGCAACGACGCAAAAAACTTGACACGATCAAAGAGTTGATGTCTTATCCCAAGTGCAAGAGTGTCATAGTAATAAATAACCCGGCAAGACCGGGGTCGATCCACAGGAAGGTCAACTATATATATATATGTGTGTGTGTGTGTGTGTGTGTGTGTGTGTGTGTGTGTGTGTGTGTGTAACAAAGAGTTAAAGATATCTTTGAGATGTGAGATTAATGTGAGGATTAAACAATAATAAAAACAGATGTCAAGGTTAGAGGATCCACTAATAGTATTAGAAATAAGTATAGTATAAACTTTTTTTATTACTCAACTGGAAACCACACACAAAGGATGTTCCAATCGAATGATTTATCCTTAATAGTTCATTATAAATTTTTAACATGATCATATTAATTATCTTATTTTAGTAACACCATAATTTTAAATATTGTCAGGAATTTATGATGCTAACAACGATATTAACAATAAATCAAGTTCCTCTCATAACAACGATGTCGGCCGAAGACTATGAAGAATCAAGCATTTATTGTACTAAGTGTTATACAACACAAATCTAGATTAATCATTTAACAAGCAAGGTATTAAGAATTAGTAAGATAAAGAGATAAGACATATTAATAACAAACTTTCTTGGATATAAACATTGAAGTCCATGTTGAGTTTATATTATACATATTCTAACACCATTAGTGAAATCATTTCACCTTGACATAATTAACTTAGCTAGACATAATGAAGAAGAAGAACATAAATAAACAATATAAGAACATAAATAAACAAGATAAGAACATAATTATGATATAAGTTAACTAATAGTAGTAAAGGAAATGAAAAGCATAAACAAAAGATTAATAAAACATGAAATAGAATTTGAACATTACAAAGAGAGAGCAAGAAAATGATCTTGATTTGAAAAATAAGATGCCTAAATAATGGCAAATGCCTTCTTTTATAGGCTAAAATTCAGAACTATTCATTTGGTAATTGATTATTGATGTAGTGGCTAACTATTGATTTAGTGGACTTGGTGGACAACAACACTCAAGCATTTTGGCTAGATGAAATGACAATCACAATTTGGCAAAGTGGTTTGCATGAAAGTTGTAGGAAATTATCTCCTCTTTCCACTCAACAAATTTCAGAGCATTTGAATCACTACAGATCGAGATATGGTTAAAAGACCGAGTAGTGCTTCTTGTGGACGTGGTGGATAGCCCTCAAGCTCTTGTCTGGATGAAATGTCATTGCTAACATCAGAACTTGAGCAGGTGGTCTCATGAAAGTTGTTGGAAATTGTCTTATCTTTCCACCAACCAAATTTGACGTCATTTTGCCTTCTAGAATGCCAGCTATGGGTAAACTTCTGAGTAGTGTTTGGGCTGGATTGCAAGACAGATTCTGACTTCTCTTTTTTGGCCAAGCTTTGAATTTGAAAATGGCAGATTTGGGTCTTCCACTCTTCACAAACATTGTAGACCTATTTCTTAGCTTTCTAGCCATATAAACCAAACTGAAATACAAGATCTACAGCTCCAGATATGATCCAATGACTAAATAGTGTTCCAATTTGAATTAAATCAACATCTCTTTTCTAAGCTTAGTCTTTTCTTGTCCTTTCACTTTCAATAGTTAATCACATCAATCAATCATTTGAATTGTGAGATATTCCTGCATTTAAAATGAGCATTTACCATAAATTAAAGCTATCTTATATTATCAGACTTGTTATTATACAACATACTCTAGTTAAGGAGTTATTGATACTTCAAGTGCAAAATGATGATATAAAATCTTGATAAAAATACACTTTTAAGTACTAATCACCTACCCAGAAAAAAGATGAAAAATGGTCTCATTGTAATGGATGAAATACCTAGATGGAAAAAAAGAAGTGAAGTGGTCTCATTGTAATGGGTGACCTACCTCGAAAAAATTTGAAATTGTCTTATTATAATGGGTGACCTACCCAGAAAAAAAAATAAGATGAAAAGTGGTCTCATTGTAATGGGTGACCTACCTAGATGGAAAAAAAAAATGTGAAGTTGTCTTATTGTAATGGGTGACCTACCCAGAAAAAAAGATGAAAAGTGGTCTCATTGTAATGGATGACCTACCCAAATGGAAAAAAAAAATGAAGTGGTCTCATTGTAATGGGTGACCTACCCAGATGGAAAAAAAAATGTGAAGTTGTCTCATTATAATGGGTGACCTACCCAAGTGGAAGATGTGATGAGTTTTGAAAGTAGTATCATTGTAATGGGTGACCAAACCAGATGGAAAAAAAAATATGAAGTGGTCTCATTGTAATGGGTGACCTACCCAGGAAAAAAATGAAAAGTGGTCTCATTGTAATGGGTGACCTACTCAGATGGAAAAAAAATGTGAAGTGGTCTCATTATAATGGGTGACCTACCTAGATGGAAAAAAAAATATGAGGTGTTTTGGAGAGAGATGAGGGCTCAAAGGCGCACTCAAAAGGAGGTAGGGTTAGAAAACGCACCGCCCAAGAGATGAGGGCTCAAAGGCACACTTGAAATGAGATGAGGGCTCAAAAGCGCACTCGAAATGAGGTAGGGTTATAAAACACACTATCCAAGAAGTGATGGTGAAACACTGATCTGTCAATGGTGAAAGTAATGCATTATGATCAATATGCATGTATACTTACCTAAGAAATATAGATCCCCTTTTCTTCATGGTGTCTTCCTTTTCTCAAAAGTTGGAGTCTTGGTAGTAAACTTCAATGGCCTTTTCACTCTTGCTTACTCGAGTCACTTCTTGTGATCTGACCTTTGGGAAAGGCTTGATATCATCTGTAACATCCCGGCTTTTCAAGCCCAAAACAACGATAATTTTTTTTTGTACTTGACACACATCGTGTCTGTAATCGGTGAACCAGTTCCCTCACATCATCAAGATACAATCCATACATCAACAACAATCAACATTTTATTTAAAAGTGAATCTTACATAAACACATAATATTATGTTTGCATGATTAGAAGTTCACATTTAAAAATATACATACATAGACATGAGTTTGCATTCCTATCCTACTAATAGTCATCATGAATTTAAACAAAAATGATCTAATAATAGTTATACGTTCAGTACATTGATTTATATAAAATACATCGTGATTTAGAATGCAACTACATGATTCCTTGCAAAAGTAGGTTTCCTGTGTATTGGGTTTCCTAGGCACCTCGTTGTTGTGACGTCCCCGCTGCACTACAAAACATTTATAAGAATGCAATTATTTAATAATAATAATGGTAATAAACGGTCTGGCAGTTTAATGAAACATTAATATTATCTCATGTTTGAAGCGTGACATTTGTAGTTCCTTCATGTACTTGGTATAAACAACTTATAGTACATATAGATACACCAATTCTTGCAATCAGACATAATCTTAAATCCGGTTATCCTCTTAAGGCATCATTTACCGAGGTTAACCGTTCACTCACCCCGGCCATCCACTCTGGATGCCATCAGCCAAAGCTAATCCACCGTTTGTCCTGGTCATCCATTCGAATGCCATTAGCCGAAGCTAATCATTTATTTTTCCCGGTCATCCATTTCAATGCCATTAGCCGAAGCTAATCATTCATTTGTCCCGGTCATCCCTTCGGATGCCATTAGCCGAAGCTAATCATTCATTTGTACCAATCATCCATTTGGATGCCATTAGCCGAAGCTGATCAATCGTTTGTCCCGATCATCCATTCGGATGCCATTAGCCAAAGCTAATCAACCATTTGTCAACATTTAAGCATTTGACAATTTGTTCCAGCCAGTCCCATTGTTGTGGTCGGCCCTCTACCAAGTTTTATTCTTTCCATTTTATTCATTATCCTTAGTTAGATGCTCTGGAAATTGGTCTTATTTCATTTTTGTTACTTGTCCTCTTAGTTGTTTTTCGTTTCCTTTACAATTAGCCTAGGGGGTTTAGGTCAATTTTTCTTAGGGATCCTTCATCATTTTCAGTTCTGGGTTTGATGAACAAGGGGGCAAAAAGAGACTATATGACCCATACCTTTCAACTCTAAGTAGGTCTGGATAGTTTGGTAGTATTTCTCCTCTCTTTTTTCTCCCGTTTTCCCCCTTCTTCTTCCTCTCTCGATTCTCCTTTTCTTTTTCTTTGTTTTATGTCAGCTTCTTCCCACTCGTTCTAGCCCCCTTTCCTTCCCCCTAAGCAGCTGCTCAACCTTCATTCACGATCTCAACTCTCTCTCACATGTTCAAGAGGTATTCTTTGCTGGTTTTGGTTTGAATTTTCGTTGGGAAGAAGGTGGAAAAGAGAGATATACAGCTGCTGCAGGCAGACTTTGGGAAAAAGAAGGGTCACCTTCTCTCTCTCTCTTTGCATTTATACTTCACATAAACTGAGGTGGGGTGTTTGGGGTTGGGTTAGAGGTGTTCTTGTTCGTGTTTTGGTCTGTCTAAAATCGGTTTTACCCCTCCCTCCCAGCTCCTTAAGACAGTCCAATTTGTTTCCCTAACTTTTAATAACAATGTGTCGCTGCCGATTCAGAAATTGACAGCAAAAACTGCGTCGCTGTCGATTCAAGAAATCGGAAGCGAAAATTGCGTTGCGTCGCTACCAATTCAGTAAATCAGAAGCAAAAACTGTGTCGCTGCCGATTCAGAAATCGACAGCGATGATGGAGTCATCAATTATATATATATATATATACACACACACACACATAGGGTGTTTACATCATCACACTTCTTTGTCCTCCAACCTTTACCTTTATTTTAAAGGTCACCAGCTCTGCCCTAAATTTTGTTTTCTTAGAAAGGGAATCATAGAGACAACCCTATCATGTATTTTTGGATTGCCCCCCCAACTTGATCATGCCCCCAGGTATTCAATTCGAATTTTCTTTGGGGATGAGGCTATGTGAAAGAAGGTTGGTTTTTACAAGGAAATGTTTTCATGCAGAATTTTTGAAATTTCAAAGTTATTCTCGACATAGAAATCATTTTGACATTGGTTTAAAGCAAACTCGTTCTGAAGAAATTCAAGTGATTCCTATGGATAGGTTTTCAGAAGTGATGCAAACTTGTTGTTTTGCTTTTGGTTAAAATATGAAGTGATGTTTTGTTGGTCAAAATGATTCAAGATTTAATATGAGGATTTTAAAGAACCAGTCTTCAAAGCATTTATTTTATTTGCATGAATAATGATTTGGTTCACATGAGAAAGCATTTCCTACTGATCTAGATGGCTTGTCTTTTATCATATGTGAACCTATGGAACTGGCTTTCCTACGCACATTGATTGTATGATGTCCCTGTTATAAAAACAACATGGATACAAGAATTGTAAATAATCTAAACATGATAATAAACAACTACAAGAACATTATCGTTACTTTTTGTTATCAACTTAGAATGGGTACATTCCTTCTTTTACTTCTCATATGCATTGTACAATCCTTATTATTTTGTTAAGTGTATTATTCTCACTCATACGCCCCAACCTCTCCATAGGAGTTGTGGGGCTGAAGTTTAAACATTGGTCGGGGTTAATTACTTCACTTTAACCCAGTCATCCACCTTGGATAATTTTAGTTGTAGCTAATTGAAATATTTAAACTCGGTCATTCATCTCGGATGTCATTAACCAAAACTAATTACAAAATCAAACTCGTCATCTCTTATGGATACCATTAGCCAAAGCCAATCATCATAATCAACTCGGACATCCATCTAGGATGCCATTAGCCAAAACTAAACGTCATATTTAACCCGACCATCCCTCGAGGATGCCATTAACCGTGACTAATCATCAATGCAACCCGGCCATCCATCTAAACTACCATTAGTCAAAGCTAATCATCGATGTAACCTAGTCATCCATCTAGGATGCCATTAGCTGAAGCTAATCATCAACGCAGCCCGACCATCCATCTAGGATGCCATTAGCTGAAAGTAATCATCAAACACTACCCGGCTATCCATTGTGGATACCATTAGTCGAAGCTCATCATAATACTCATTCAACATTCTATATAAGAGTATTCAAATTAGGAATATGCAAATGAGTGTTAATTAGGTTTAAAAGATTTACAAGCAAAATATAAGTTGTCTGTTAGAATTCCTATGGATCCGATAGAAAATTAATACTTCATTCATGTACATTACATGAACAAATATATATTTCTTTTATTAATATAATGGTATGTTTATTTATGTAATAGGTCCATCAAATACCCAAGGAGATCATTAGTTTAGGTCTCTACTTTGTCAAACTTATGTAAATATTTAACTTAAACAAAAGGGAATTAACACGTTTATGTAGTATGCTTTTGTATAAACCTTGATGTATTTATAAAAGTTCAGTTTAGCATGTAGTACTTTAGTTATCTTGTAATTAACCCTTTTGAAATGTTTAAGAACACTTATTATGTTGTAATGTTTTCTTTGCATGTTAGTATTCCTTTTTCTTTTAAATTTTATGATATGATATGTGGGCTATGTTCATATTGAACTTGCTCGTAGGATATATATAAATTGTGAGGATTGTATGAGGTTTTGAATTATGATGTTTGATATAAAGTCCGGAATTATGGGACCTTGTGATGATGGGTTGATTGAATAAATTGTTAGTAGTCGATAACTTGGGATGTCCTAAATACAAACGAAACTCTGCTGAATTTTTGGTAGATAAAAAAAAAATTCCCTCAATTAAGAGAATATCTTGGGATCTTTTAACATTGATCAAGTCGTATAGCCGGGCTGTTACATGGCTGACCTTTTGTTCAAAATTTCATTGGGTTTTACATTGTTTCTCCAAAGTTGGCTGGTTTGTACCCCTCAATTCTTTCTAGTATGGGTCGGCCAAAGACAAAATTAGTCGGGTTTTACATGCCGACTCAAAAATCATCAACAAAACCGCTTCTACAGTTGACGCATGAATTCATCAGCGCACACAACCCCTGTTGGCTCAAAAATCATCAATGAAAATTGAGTTGTTGACGACTCAGAAATCATCAACAAAAACTATGTCGTTGCCGATTCAGAAATTGTCAGCGACAACGGAGTTGTTTCTGGCTTTACTTTTTTTTGTTGGGTGTTTACAAGAAGAATATGCAAGCTGATGATTTCAGCATCAGCTGTGAAACTATATTGCGTTGACAATTTCTAAGTCGGTAGCGACTCAGTTTTCGTCAACGATTTCTGAGTCAACCATAAACCATTCCCATTAACAATTTCAGTATCAGTTGTTAAATTGTGTTGCGTTGATAATTTCTGAGTCAACAGCGACTCAATTTTTGTCAACGATTTCTGAGTCAGTCATAAACCATATGTGCTGACGATTTCAACGTCAGCTGTGAAACTATGTTGCGTTGATGATTTCTGAGTCAACAGCGACTTAGATTTCATCAATGATTTTTTAGTCAGCCGTAAATTATATGCGCTGACAATTTCAGCGTCAGCTGTGAAACTGTATTGCGTTGATGATTTCTAAGTCAGCAGCGACTTAGTTTTCATCAACGATTTCTAAGTCAATTATAAACCATACGCGCTGATGATTTCAGCATCATCAATGAAACTGTGTTGCGTTGAAGATTTCTGAGTTGGCAGCGACTCAGTCTTCTTCAACAATTTCTAAGTCAGTAATAGCCTATGTGCACTGGCAATTTCTGCCGATTACAATGTCATCGGCGAGTCAGTTTTTGCTGTCAAATTTGTTGCAATGTCATGGTCGCACAAATTAATTACCCTAGCTTAAAACAGAACACACAAGATAGTATAGAACAAGTAAGGGGTTTATTGCTACCCAATTTTTGACCCATCTTTTTGATAAAATTTTAAAAAAATTAAAAAGCAAAAAAACAATGAAAATCCAAAAAAATACGTTTTAATATATTTGCATCGTTTTTAGCATTTTCAACGTCGTCTCAAAAGAATTTAAATTTTCAAAAGTCTTTTGAACGCGTTCGACTTTTTACACGTCATTTTTAAAATCATTGATTTTCTTCATTTAAGTCGACGTTGATATTGCTCATTTTCAAAAACTACAAAAAAATAAGAAAAATCAAAATTTACAAAAAAAGAAGAAGTTGAGGGACTATATTTGAGGACCAAGGAACATTTTACCTATAAATATAGGTCCACAACTCACACAAAGAAAGGGGGTAATTTTGAGAGTAAAAAAAAAGAAAGAAACCCTAAGTCTATCTCTTTCACACCAAGCCACCGCCCCCCTGATCCAAAACCTTTTCTTCTCCTTGACCCAAGCAGCTCACTTGCCCTCTGCCAAAAAAACAAAAACAACGGTCGCACCCTTCCCTCTACACACAAGCCTCCCTTCTCCCCCTCACAGCTCCTCTCTCAGCTGTCTATCCCCACTCCATTCTCCCCCTCACAGGACCAAACCTTTTCTCAAACCCTCTCCCCATTTGAATGACCCAGACCTGCCTCACAAAAAAAAGGAACCATTTCCCCATTGTCATATCCAGCTCCACTCGACAGAGACCGGCCGTCACTCCTTTCATCTTTAGGCTGAACACAGCGGCAGCCGCCGCTGTATTCTTTAGCTGCTCCCGTCTCCGCCTCAGCCACGGTCTCCCTCTCGTTGGCCATTTCAGCTTCTTCTCACTTCCGATCCGACAACCCCATCACCGGCCTTCACAGACTATCCTCCAGTATCACCGAGGCCACCGCCAGCAACCCAAACACGGCAGACACAACAGCTTCCCAGTTGCCGGCAGCTACCTAAAACAGAGCAGGCAAAACCAAAAGAAAAAAGAGAGAGACAAAGCAGAAATAAAACAGATCTGAAAAAGGGAAAGACCCGAGAACAGATCTTGAAAGGAGAAAGAAAAATTAAAATCGACTGCCTTTTGTGTTTCTTCTTTTTGTAGATAGCGGTGGTTGTCACCGCCGACGAGGAAGAGAAGAGGGCATGAGGCCGTTGCAGGTCTCCCCATCGACTGAGTTTTTAGCGGTGGCGCGTGAACTCATGCGCCGCCACTGTCTTGCAGCTCCAGAAGTTTGCCTGACACTGTTCTGAATTGTTTTGGGTTATTTTGTAAATTCATGTAATGTTTGTTTAGTTTTGAGTTTTTATAATTTGTATTTTGTAGTGTGGATGTAAAAAATAATAAAAAAAAGAAAAAAATGTACTGAAAGTGAGTGTTGTTTGTAGTTTTTTTATGGATGTTTTTTTATGATAAAATTGCAAAAACAATAAAGAAGAATTTAATATTTTGATTTGCTCACGATTAAGGATTATGAACTTATACGTAAGTCGTATTTCTAACATCCGATTAAAAAAGATAAAAGTTTTAAAACTTCTTTATCACATCAAAGCCACGAAGCAACTTACCTCAGGTAGGGTGCGTTAGGGATGCTAATACCTTCCCAAAGAATCTCTGACAAGACCAGTATATTTGGGTTTCCTAGCAACCCTTAATTAAATACTAGGTGGCGACTCCCAAAGAACCAATCAAACAAACAAAAATGAAAAATTGCTAACCGATGTCGCGCGGTTACGTGCGACAGGGCTGATCCCACGAGGAAGGTTCAAGTCGGATTTTTATGCTAGATGATATGCAATTTTGGGGGGGGGGATTGGACGTTCTCTAGGCTAAAGCAAAAGAAAATAGAAAACTATCAAGCGAAATTAAATAAAATCAGAAAATTATCAAGAGAACAAACCTTGGTCGCAAGCACACATCCACCTACAAAAATCAGAATTGATCATGGAAACGAAACATCAATTTATATTATGAATATTTATCTTTACTTAACATTAGTTAGTTAACGGATCCGCCATATAGCTAACCCTAACCATCAAACAACCACAGTGTCTGCACTAGTAATTTAATTCAATGGCAGCCTTAAGAACTAGATAAGTTGATTAATCAAGAAAACATAATTATTCACAGTCTATGTTTGATTTGATTGAATATTCTCCCTAAGATTAATAACATAGATTCGCCACAATTATTAAACTCAGTTGCTTCACAAGTTCATATACCACAACTCCAGTTTTGATATCAAACTTAGCAATATATTGTATACAATAATAACTTAGAGTCCGCTCTAGCAATTAAAATAAACAATCATAGAAAAAATAAGCATAGGAGAACAAACATATTCATCATATAAACTGAAAAGAAAAGGTAAAATAAATTTCACAGTTCTTGAAATCCAAAGGTTTCTGTGTCCTTGCAACCAAGAAAAAGAGTTTAGTCTTGCATGTTTATTAAACAACTAATAAAAAAGAAGAAGGAATGCATGATTTCGGGTTTCTTAGAGGAAGGGGGCGTTATTCTCTTCTTGGCTAGCTCCCCCCTTCTCTTCTCTCATTCTTTTTATATCCTAGGAAACTCTAGTCTCTATTTTACAAAATAATCCTCCTTTAAGTAGACAGTTTACATTTAAGTACTTCAATAACTATTTTCCTAAAAACGGAGAAATAGCCTTGCATGAAATCTTCAATCTTTGACTTAGAGGAGCTAAATTGTTGAAATAAAAACTTGGATGTCGGTTTAGATGCTTTAGAATGTAATTTGGACTCGTTTCTTCACGAAACCTGTTTGCTGGCAGAATTAAGTTTTCATCTTTGAAAATCATATCTCCCTCATATGACATCGTTTTTTGCTGAAATGTTGTGCATGGATAAGTCTTTGAGTCAGGAATCCAAAAAAATTTAGTTTGCATCAATTGGACTTATGTAGCTCCAGATATTCAAGTCGGAATGGCCGAAGGTCAACACTAGCAGATTATGAGATTTAACTTTGAAGGCTGCGATTTCCATGCTCTTCCTTATTTTATTTTCTTGCCTTAGATTTCCATAAAGGTATGGATGTTAGATTTTTAATGCCGCTGGAATAACTTCATTTTGATTTCTAGAGCTCACGCTCTGCACTAAACATCAACTGAAAGTCAAATCTGCCAATTACCTCCAATTTACTTCTTTTTGCATCTTTCATCCAAAAATGCCTCAAAACATAAAACAAAGAATATCAAGGCATTTTATATATAAAACATAGATTAATAAGTTGATCGGTTAACCCCGACCGATGTTTAAACTTCGGCCCCACAACTCCTATAGAGAGGTTGGGGCGTATGAGTGAGAATAATACACTTAACAAAATAATAAGGATTGTACGATGCATATGAGAAGTAAAAGAAGAAATGTACCCATTTTATGTTGATAACAAAAAGTAACGATAACGTTCTTATAGTTGTTTATTATCATGTTTAGATTATTTACAATTCTTGTATCCATGTTGTTTTTATAACAGGGACATCACACAATCAAGGTGTGGAGGAAAGCCCATTCCACAGGCTCACATATCTTGAAAGGTGTTCTGTAATAGTATGTTTTATGTGTTACTTTTGGAAAGACTTGTATCGAAAATTGTAATGGAATATGGATGCGAAAGTACGATCTTGTAAACTTGATGTGATGAATGGATGTATGTGATATTCTCTTTTATGAGAATGTTGTATTGTGAAATCCCATGAGTGTTGCACTACACTGAAAGATGAATTCTATTACGATAAACCCTAAATACCATTGTGAGGATGTGTATTGTCACTTTTTATGGGATGTTGATTTACTTTACCCTATGTGGGTGTGCCTTGCTAATGAATGGAATGCATTTATAAATTCATAGAATGATATTGTGAAAAGCATCGAGAACATGGTGAAGAATATTGTGGTGAAATAGTGGAGTTATTGGCTTTGATAGAGCTTGTTTCACTAGAGAGCACCTCTCTATTATGTCGTCGTCCTCTCAAATCCCTTGTTTGTGGAAGTGGTGTTGGACTTTGTAAGTACCTAAAATATTGAGTAAATACATTTAAGGAGAGCTACAGGAATGACCAAGATGGTAGTAGAAACTAATATGAGATACATAGTACATGATCTCAAAAGTGAAAGATTAGGTAATGTTGTTGAATATGTTGATGAATAGTTCTTTATAGAGTGTTATATTTTTCTCAGCTCTCTTCTAGGACTGTACTATAGTGTGTTTTCATGATGTAAGAAATTATATGGTCCAATCCAAGCCATTGTTTTTTGGGGTTCCCTACATTAGAGTATAACATCTACTTTATCTTTTTTTTTCTTTGTTTATAAAATAATTTGTTCCATAAGATTGCACACCTTTATATTCAGCATGTAATTTGGGGATTATTATAGATGGCCAAGAACATAATTTCTTGGCAAAAATTATGAATAATAGGCATGAAAGAGAATCTGGTTTGAATATTATTAAAATTTACAGGCATTGGCTCTGTCCAAAAGAAAATAGTGATTCTATACTTGATTTATAGTCTCCACTACATAAGTTTAAAGTTTGGTAGAACAATTATAAGACTAAGACCGTAATATCCTAGTCATTTTGTAATACAAAATTCAAATAATCACTAAATGATTATAGGATAAGTAGAATTTTGTTTTTAAAAAAATCCCCACCGAAAATTTTACAAAAGTTCGACAAAATTTACCCTACATTGGGAACATCCCAAGTTATCAACAACAACTTATATTACTTCATTCAAGATTTCTAACATTTGATCCATATCCAAACAAATTATATACACAACAAGATTTATTGAAAATACTCAAAGACAACATGTTATTAATTCAGTTCATTACAATTCATCGAATCTAAAACACACATACAATATACTAACAAATAAATTAAAAAAAAAAGAAATTTAAGATTAGATTACTTAACATCACCTAATACATTAAACTAGTGCTAGACACGGAAATTTTAAGGTTTGGTCAATTAAGTACAAGACATACAAAATATAAAGATTTCTTTCTTACATACATAACACAAAAGTGATAAATTACATACAAAATGTAGATTCTTTATTTCCTACATAGTCATAACACCAAAAAGAAATAATATTAAGCTCCCTAATCTGCACGTTTCAAAAGAGATCTTGAAATGCATACATATAGAATAACATGTATTAATCCATCATTAAATCATTTATAGACATATTAATAATATTTAAGTAAAATTATAATAGCCTTGGAATTTAATTCTCTAGCTGTCCATTTAATCTAACTCCTTTAATTAAGAGATTAATTTCTAAGTCTATCCATTAGACAATGTATTAATTTCATTATTTAGGCACCGATTTCAGTAATTGTCTAGTCAACGGGACATGAATTCCATCGACCAAGATCTAATTCCAATATCTTCCTATTTGACATGGCACCAGTTCTATTATTCAAGAACTAGTTTCAGCATCTACCCATTCAACAGGGCTCTAGTTCCATTCATCAGACACTAGTTTTCAGCATCAAAGAGTATATATCAATTTAATTGAATTATGAAAGTAGTATCAAGACTTATTTCAACTTACAAATTCTTTAAAGTGTAAATCTATAATTCTAAGATATTAACCATTTACCTGAAGTCGATGCTCGACTAAAAGTTATTTGTTGTTGTATAGTCCCAGCAACCTCTCCTGTTACAACAACAGCATCGCATAAATCCCCAAGGCTCTCTTATCAAACTTTCATTTTAAAATCCTTTACCAAATTGTCAAATCTTCACAACTTCTTATAGTCTTAGAACTCTCTCATCATAAATAACATAAATTTAATAAGATAATCTTTCTATTATTGCAATGTCACGGTCGCATAAATTAATTACCCTATCTTAAAACACAACACACAAGATAGTATAGAGCAAGCAAGGGGTCGATTCCATGAGGAAGGTTCAAGTTAGATTTTTATGCTAGGTGATATGCAATTTGGGGGGGTTTGGACGTTATCTAGGCTAAAACAAAAGAAAACAGAAAACTATCAAGCAAATTTAAATAAAATCAGAAAATTATCAAGAGAACAAACCTTGGTCATAAGTAAACGTCCACCTATAGAAATCAGAATTGATCTTGGAAACGAGACATCAATTTATATTCTGAATATTTATCTCTTCTTAATATTGTTTAGTTAACGGATCCGCCATATAACTAACATTAACCATCGAACAACCACAGTGTCCGCACTAGTAATTTAATTCAATGGCAGCCTTAAGAACTAGATAAATTGATTAATCAAGAACACATAACTATACGCGGTCTATGTTTGATTTGATCGAATGTTCTCCCTAAGATTAATAATGTAGATCCGCCACAATTATTAAACTCAGTTGCTTCACAAGTTTATATACCACAACTCCGGTTTTGATATCAAACTTTGCAATAGATTGTCTATAATAATAACTTAGAGTCCGCTCTAACAATTAAAATAAACAATCATAGGAAAAATAAGCATAGGAGAACAAACATATTCATCATATAAATTAAAAAGAAAAGGTAAAATAGATCTCACATTTCTTGAAATCCGAAGGTTTTCCTGTCCTTGCAACCAAGAAAAAGAGTTTAGTCTTGCATGTTTGTTGAACAACTAATCAAAAAGAAGGAGGAATGCATGATTTCATGTTTTTTTAGAGGAATGGGGCATTTTTCTCTTCTTGGCTGGCTCCCCCCTTCTCTTCTCTCATTCTTTTTATATCCTAAGAAACCCTAGTCTTTATTTTACAAAATAGTCCTCCCTTAAGTAGACAGTTTACATTTAAGTACTTCAATAACTATTTTCCTAAAAAAGGAGAAATAGCCTTGCATGAAATCTTGAATCTTTCACTTAGAGGAGCTAAATTGCTCAAATAAAAACTTGGATGTCGGTTTAGATGCTTCATAATGTAATTTGGACTCGTTTCTTCATGAAACCTGTTTGCTGGCAGAATTCAGTTGTCATCTTTGAAAATCATATCTCCCTCATATGACATCATTTTTTGCTGCAATATGGAGCGTGGATAGGTCTTTGAGTCAGGAATCTAAAAAACTTAAGTTTGCATCAATTGGACTTCTGTAGCTCCAGATATTCAAGTCGGAATGGTCGAAGGTCAACATTGGTAGATTGCGAGATTTGACTTTGAAGGCTGAGATTTCCATGCTCTTCCTTATTGTATTTTCTTGACTTAGATGTCCAGAAAGTTATGGATATTAGCTTTTTAATGCCACTGGAATCACTTCATTTCGACCTCTAGAGCTCACGCTCTGCAGAAAACATTGATTGAAGGTCAAATCTGTCAATTACCTCCAATTTACTCCTTTTTGCATCTTTCATCCAAAAGTGCCTTCAAAACATAAAATAAAGAATATCAAGGCATTTTATATATAAAACATAGGCAAAACACTAGTTAAATGTGGGTAAAACTATCAAATAATATGGTTGCATCATCTATCCTTTAATATTTCTCATATTGCTAATTGCATAAATTGAAGGAAACATGTTCCTATTCAAAATTCATCCTTCATTAATCACATCATTAGTACCATTTTATGTCACTAACCATAATTGAGCATTTATTAAATCAAATTAATCTATCTCCTCCACTAATTTTGTCCCTTGGTCGAAACACCCATAAAAAGGAGATAAAATTTATTACCCAAATAACATCATTTATTTTCTTTCTTCTAGGAAGTCCTAACACGAAGTCCATAGCAATATCATCTCATTTCCATTGAGGTATCAATAATGGTTGTAAGAGACCCACTGGCTTTTAATGCTCAACCTTTACCTGCTAACAAATACCATATTTAGATACAAATTCAGCTATTTCCTTCTTCATACTTAGCCACCAGTAAAATTCTTTTAAGTCTTTGTACATCTTAGTACTCTCGGGATGGACAACAAACCAAGACTCGTGAGCTTTTTTTAATACTTCCTCTTTTAAAGTTATATCTTTAAGAAAATAAATTCTTCTTCTCATCACTATCATGTCATCATCACGTATCAGGAATGGAGTCTCAATTGACTTAATTTTACTTCTCACCTTGCGTATTTCAGCATCATTTGTTGAGCTTCTAGTACTTTGTCTCGTAATACAGATCGTACCCTCAATTGTGCCATCAAAGATTCCCCAGATCCCATTCTAACTGTGCATTAATCCTTTTTAACTTTGTTATGGTTCTTTTATTCTATTCACTCGGTCCTCTATTACAACTTTTCCTTTTCAGCTAAGGGCATCTGCCACCACATTTGCTTTTCCTAAATGATAGTCTATAACATAGTCATAATCCTTGATTAGTTTTATCCATCTTTTCTGTCGCATATTTAATTCTTTCTGAAACATCAAATACTTTAGACTTTTGTGATTTGTATAAATTTCGACTCGATATCCATATAAATAGTGCCTCCATACTCGTAATGCAAACACTATGTCAGCCAATTCCATATCATAAACTGGATAATTCACCTCATGTGGCTTTAATTGCCTTGATTTATACACAATCACCTTCTCATGTTGCATCAAAACACACCCTAAACCCTTCCTCGAGACATTGCTATAAATCACCAATCTTTTAGATCTTGATGGAAGTGTCAATATTGAAGCAGTAGTAAGTCTCTGTTTTAGCTCCTGAAAACTTTTTTCACATTTTTTTTACTAGATCCATTTCACTTCTTTGCTAGTCAACTGAGTTAAAAGGGTTGCTATTGTAGAAAATCTCTCAATTAATCTCCTATAATACCCTGCAAACCCAATAAAACTATGAATTTTTTTCATGTTTGCAGCTCTTTCCCACTCCAGTATAGCCTATACTTCTTTTGAGTTTAAATTCCTTCCTTTGATATAACATGTCCTAAAAAGACCACTTTTTTTAACCAAAATTTACACTTACTAAACTTGGCAAATAATTAGTGCTTTTCCAGTGCCTGTAACACTTGTTTTAGATATTGCTCATGCTCTAATTGTGAGCCGGAGTATACCAGGATGTCATCAATGAACACTACAACAAATTTGTCTAAATAATGTCAAAAAAATTGATTCATTAAATCCATAAACACTCCAAGAGCATTCGTCAACCCAAATGGCATTACAAGGAACTCATAATGTTCATAACGAGTTTGGAAAGCGGACTTCAAAACATCTTGCTCCTTAATCCTCAATTAACAATGCTCCGACCTCAAATCTATTTTTGAAAATACATTAGCTCCTTATAATTTATCAAACAAGTCATCTATTCTTGGCAATGGATAGTCGTTTGTCACTATCACTTTATTCAATTGTATATAATCAATACAAAGCCTAAAGTTGTCATTCTTCTTCTTTACAAACAATATTGGAGCTCTCCAAGATGAATTGTAAGAATCCTTTATCCAGTAACTCTTGCAACTGAATCTTTAATTATGCCAATTCCATAGGAGCCATGTAACGACCCGACTTTTTCAAAGCCAAAATCGATAGAATTTATTTTTATTTTTTATATGTATAAGTCTTCAGGTTCTGGATGTTTTTCACCATATCATTCTGCAGATTTATAATTGCATTCCATTCATTAATGAGGCACAATCCACGTAGGATAACGTAAATCAACATTTTCATAAGACAGATTCCCAATACACATGCCCATAATATTATATTTTCATACCCATACGTTTACATTACATCATATTGACATACTCATAAATTCAAATTCTTGTTCTAGTCTCGTTATCATCACGAGTTCATACAAGAGTGTTGAACGGCAAGTTACACAACTAGTACTTTTGTTATCCTGACCTTATGTAATTTCACAACATAACATCCTCATAAAAAGAATACCACATGCGTATATTCATACACATCATATCTATATGTTCACCCATACACATCCGTGTTCCATTTCAATTTTTCGTTACAAGTCTTTACAAAAGGGGTCGAACGACTAATTAAGCGATTAATACA
>Ga0307518_10001339_pt1 | contig 18390 bp, 8 predicted proteins | sample 25_EM_MG_FD_203889 | JGI IMG/M metagenome (GOLD analysis project Ga0307518, IMG submission 203889) | Populus trichocarpa ectomycorrhiza microbial communities from riparian zone in the Pacific Northwest, United States - 25_EM | ecosystem: Host-associated > Plants > Roots > Unclassified | place...
ATATTTAAAAAGATAAAAATGAGTGGCATGTACACAATAAGTGTGAGGCGTCCTCGCTTTTTGGATGACGTGTGCGGCTCATTTTGTTGGTCAAACACCACCTTATGTTATGATGTTGGATGCATAATGATGTTCTCTCCTGATGGCCAGATGCGTGTACAGGGTGGAAAAACGATTAGGAATGATGAAGTTTTTTTCTCTTTTCCTCAATCTTTTCTCTTTCCTCGTTTTTATTACAGAATAATATAAATCATATCTTGGGACCTCACTTAACAATTTAAACTATTGGGTTGAGGTGATTCTTTAACATGATATCAGATCTTGATAACCAAACGTTCACGAGTTCAATTTATTTATTTATTTTTTAATTTTATCTCTTAACATTTTATTTCCTTTAATTTTTGTATCCAATTTAACCTTTATTTTTTTATTGCTATTTTTTATATCATTTTCTTGATTTATTTATTTTCTCAATTTAGTCCCTTATTATTTTTTTTCTTTTAGCTTTTATTCCAAAATTTTCCTTACTGTTTTGATTGATATTTTTTTTAAAATTTTTTTGATGATTAGAAATTTTGCTTCATGATTTTTTTGTGTTTATCTTCTATGGGGCATTCACGATCTCATGACCCATGTCACATGTTTTGAAGATTAGACCAATTGAACTTTTGTCATTTTCTAATATTTTTTTTCAATCTCATCATTCGATATCAGGTTATTGGACCTTGAACTTTGTGATTTTTTTTGAATGAACTTTCCATGGGGTTATCTTGATATCATATCCCGGGTTACGAGTTAGTTGAGTCAACCCAAGTTGACTCAGTTTTTTTATGTTTTTTTAAATCGATTTTTTTCATGTTTATATTTTATCATTTTGTTTGCTTGAGAGTTGATCTCCATTGTTAAGTTTTTTTTTTTTACCTTTTTAAAATTGACATTTGTTTTTAGTTTTTCCTTCATCGTTTTCTTTTCTGATAATTGAGCTTCAGATTTCTTTCACTTTTCTCTTTATGAGGTTTTCCTGTTTTCATTTAATTTTTGTTTTGTTATGAAATAAAATTGTTGAGATATTTTAAAAATATTTAGAGGGCATGTTTTTTTAATACTTACAAATGTTTATTTTTTTGATTGGTCATTGATATATTTTTGGGTTTTTTTTATTATTATCATTGATTTTTTTAATTAAATTATTAACTAAATTAAAAGTATTGAACTCATTTGAAACAATAACTTGGATTCTGAATTTTTCTTACTCTTTTAAAAACAATAATATTGTTTAGACATTCTTTTATTGTATTAGATAAAATTCAACAAAACCAGTGGCACGACGAAGACCATCTATCTAATAATTTTTAAAGTTGAAAGTGCCTAATGAACCAACTCTTTTTATTATTTATTTATTTTTTATCAACCGTAGTGAAACAAACTCGTCAAGCCATAATTGCATGCTGAGGCAGCAATTAAAGAAGTCGTCTGCAAAACAAGCTTCTTTGTCAAAGAAATAAATTCCCTTCACCTTAAGGGCTCCCCTCTTATGGAGGACTAGCATCATCATTTGGTTATGAACTAGTAATGCATTGCCGAAGTATTTTTTTTATAAAAAATAAAAATTATAATATATAATAGTCATCTTAATATTTTTTTATTTGTGATAATCTAATTGTAAAATATTAATTTCATCTCAATATTCAAATTAAAAACTATTATGGATTATATTATTAATAAAAATGAATTTGTGATACTAACTAAATATAAAAATAAAAAAATAATTTTTACATTGTTAAAAAAGTGATTGTATATAAAAAAATGTATTACTGTTGAAATTTCTTTATTAAAAAAATAGTGAAAAACTTGTAAAAAAAAACCGTGGAGAACATTTAAAATATATTTTTCAAACTTAGTACAAATTATAGAAACTAAACAAATAGATTTTTAGTATTTTGAATATATAGAGAAATATTATATTTAAATAATAAATTTTAATTTTCTTTTTTCCAAATCTAATGTTCCAGAAAATTGAAATACGAGGTTAATTTCCAAATCTGAGAATTCAATTAATTAGACCCAATTCACGACAAAATCTAATCTCGAAATTCTGCAAAGCTTTTAAGCAAAATTTGACATTTCTGTCATCTTTCAGTTCATCAAAATTTAACAGAACTCAAAAACTAAAATCTTAATTTTTTTTTTTGACTTACCTGAAGCAGCAAGCACAAGGTCCTCCACAAGAATGATCCCACCAAGTGCTATCCAGGCAAGAATAAAAGCATTCTCATTTCTACTCATTTCTTTAAATGTAGCCTCATATTCTTGTCTTATAAATCCTGGCTTCTCAACTGGAGTCCTCCAAACTATCGATGCTCTCCCTCTTCTATTAGTTTTCGTTTCTTTTTACTCCAACTCCCACTTGTTTTGCTTGAAGTTGCTGCTGTAGATGATTGTGAGCCAAACCCTCGACCAGGGGAGACTGCGGTGGGTTTTTTATTAGGTGGGGTTGGATTACTAGTGGGGTTTTTGGCTTTGATTTTGAGTTTGGTGGGTTTTCTTAATGGCAAGAGAAGGAGACGATGGGAAGGTTTTTTTTGAAGAGAGAAGAAGATAGGGATGCATGGGTGGATCTGTAGCGCCATTTCCAGTTAAGAATATGGTGTTTTAGTTCTTGTCCTACCTGCCTTGCAGCTTCTTGGTTATGCAAATATTGTCATCCCTAGCAATAGCATTGGACTCCCCAATTATACTTTTCTTGCCCCTTTTCTCAAAATCAAGCACCGAAATCCTCTAGGGTTAGCTCGCATAGAGATGAGCTAGCGGGCTTGCTTTTTATCAGAGGATTACGTAAAACAGATATTCGACAACAAATGACATATTGAAATCCAGCCTAAATTAATGCCTGGCTCGGCAAGGAAAATATTGGGAGTATTTTACAAATATGGAAATATTTGAATGCTGTTTCCTTTTCCTCCATGGGACACCGTTCATAGTATCGGTTCAAAAAACTATCTCATCCACCTTTTCTTGTCAACTCCATGCATCATCCCTCCTAACAGATGATAGGAAGGTTGAATGAAGGGAGAGATGAGATGATATGTCTTCCTTTTTTAATCTCTCAACTCAATCCATCATCCTAAACAAGTAACTAAGCAAATTCTACATGGGGATGATCATACACAATCTACGAGAAGAAGAGAATTCGAAAACAGATTTTTAAAGCAAGTTGTTTTTGAGAAAACTGATAATGGGAGTAAAAAAGAGTAAATAATAATCTTACAGAATTGAATCATAGGAGGTGAATATCCAATTTTAACATGGTTAGTCTAAAATAAATTTTATTTTAAATCATGATTTGGAAATTATTCTTTTATATAGATATTCTATAACAAAAACATTTATACTAAAAGTATATTTGGTAGAAAAAAGACTTAAATATATTTCTTTAAATAATAGAGGTAGAATGAATAGGAATTAACAAGTAAAAAAGTAAAAGTTAATTTTGATTTAAGTTCAAAAGATTTCTAACAAAACATATTCATAACTATTCTTTAGTTTGTTCTATCATCTCGAAATAACAGCAAAATCACCCCCTGTTTATTAGTAAAAAACAATGATTCCGCGAGATCATTTAAAGACCTGTTTTTATTGAAAATCTAAATAAATAATTTTAAGAATCTCAATGATTTAAAGTCAAGAAAAAATGTATTTCTTTACCCAAAACTTCCCTTTCCATATTCATTTATTTCCTTTTTATTTTGGCAAAAACATGCCTTTTTTTTTATCAATAATATAATATTTTAAATAAGAACTTATCATAATCTAAAAAATAAGTTTCAATAAAAAATACAAAAAAAAAAAACATGTCTTTATAATTTTTATATGATTATATGAAAAAATAAATCTCAATCTTATTTGGAAAGTATGGCATAATTAGATTATTTTTAAAATATCATTGTAAATATTCTATTTAAATAGAATTTTTTTAAAAAACTTAAAGACTTCCTTAAAATATCTCTTATAAATACTTAAAGAAAACATCATAGAGACTTCCTTAAACCATATTTAATCACAAAAAACATATCAAAATCATATAAAATCTAAATATAATTAGAGTATCACTTACGGGAGATGACAGATGTTATGGAAGAAACCTTAATGAGGATTCCTGTTTTAGCTTTTGTTAATTTATTTATCTTAATTTCAGTATCCGGTTGATGGTAGTGGAGACCCTGCTGTTCTTTAAGTTTGTTCAGCCTGAAACACTCATAGCAGGCAGTAATTTCTTCAGGAACCTAATAGTGTTCCAGGAGAGAGAAACTTCATGTGCTTAACACACAAAAGTCCAACGATCATGGTGTCTTGGTGATACTGGAAAGTATATTCAGACGTTTCGATCTTTCACTTGCTCTTAATTATCTTTTGGAAGGCTTCAAAGAAAAGGTTCTAATCATACAGGTAAAATGAAAAAGACTACAAATTTGTGTTTTTCCTTTCCTTTCTTTCCTAGCACAGCTTGATAGTCCGATTGAAATGCTGTGAATATGCTACTGATTGATCTCTCTGCTGTACGGAATGAGAGATCCTATCTCTGACTCCCGAGTCCAAAGTGGCTAGCTATGCTTAAAGAGCTTTGTCCTGGGGCTGTCATCAGGGAACTGGATGCTGGTAACTTTGGCTCTCTGTCATCAAGTTTATGCTTATTTCTAATCTTTTCTGTACAGTAACCAGTGACGTTTTTTTTAAAAAATAGATTAGAGAATTTTTGTGATTTTTCAATGGGCAATACATGATTTTTTCTTTTCTTATTGTGTCTATCTGTAACAGTAGTTGTATATAGCCCTTATTAGATAATATAATCAAAGATAAGGAGGCCATAAATAACAATCAAGATCCACAATTCTCTCCATCAAGTAGTTGAACATTGTGATAAATCCATCAATCCATCCATTATTCTGTATTTCTTTTTACTTAAAATCAGAAGATTTCTCACAGGATCATGGAGAAGACCTTTGGTTTTGTCCTTCTATGTTTATTTTTACTTGCCTCTCCATTTGGTTCAAGAGCAGATTGTGTTTCGTTTAAAGATCTAAATGCAAAGGACTGTTCTGATCAAGATGCCTTTTGCTTTTCTGTATGTGTCCCTGATGTTCATGGGGCTACTTCTGGAAGATGCATTCTAGTTAAAGGCACTGGTTGAGTGCGTTGTGAATGTGAGATTCCTTTCTGATACACAATACCCTTTCCAACTTTTACTTTTTATGCACGGTAAGATGTTCTACATTTCATGTTTCTAATTCAAACTTCGATGTGAATCTTCAAAACACATTTCTTTGACTTGATTTCTAGTCAGTTTGTTCGCGCTGTGTTTTGCACCGATCACATATTCAATACTATTTAGTTAGTAAAGTAAGTGTATGGTTTTAAATGGATCCGATTGAAAACTCTTTCTCCAACCTTAATCAAAAAATGCTAAAATTTATAAATTTTTTAAACCATAATTGCAAAAGCTACTTCAATGCCAAACACACTTACGTATCAGGTAATGGAAAATTATGGAGAGTCAAAATTCGTGAAGGAGTTCTTTTATGGCATCTCTTGGCCCTGCACTGTGTCTTGGTTTCATATCTGCAATGTGAAGCAATAAATACGAGGAAAAAAAAACGAAATGCTGGATTTTTGTCAGAGTTTAGATATTCATCGGCTGCTGTGTGCTCAATGGAGGTATTGTGGTTTGTACAGTTGGCTGCTTTAGGAGGGAAAAACATTTGAGCAAGAACAATTGATACATAACCTTGATTTTTGAAAATGTTACAAGATTCCAAAATACATGAAATCTGTAAATGAAAAAACAGGACTGCAAAGAAACCAAGAAAAGGAAATACAAAAAAAAAAACCCTCAAAATTCAATCTTGAACATAAACTAGAATGGTACAAAGGGACTGACGAAAACAGCAATTATTCACACCACTCGTCGGATTCGATCCGACTCTGCAAAATCATAGCCCACTTGAAAAAGAGAGCAATCCCTGTAACAAACTCATGAACTGTGTCACAAAGAAAATATTGCTGCAACAATGCCCACTCCGAAGAACACAACATCATTAAGAACAGTTAAGCTTACTGCTCCAGAATTATCCTCAGGAGCATCTGGACTCTCTGCAGCTTTAGACCTTTTCTTTGGTTTTTCAGGTGCTGGTGCTGGAGTAGGAGGTTTAGGTGTAAAAATATCAACAGGAAGGAGCACCTTGTCAACCTGATAAACAGCTAGCTGGTTATCAGTGTATATAGTGCCAGATACGCTTGTATTGGTAAGTCCTGTGGTTATATTCACTGAGTTACCTGTGGTGGTTACATTAAGCTCTAACCTGCCACCTGATCCTGCCTGTGTGGTCAAAGGGTTGCTCACTGTCTGGAATTGGGAACTTGATAGATATTGTGGGATAATGTGAAACTGCACTAACTCAGCCTTTTCTTGATCGTTTAGGGAGTTGAGGGTGCCTGATTTCAGGCTCGAAAAGGCGTTGTCACTAGGTGCAAAGATGGTTATAGCATTGTTTGTGTTGTTGAGCTGGCCATTCAATGTGACATCCTCTTGAGTGGCTTTCAAAAGCCGGATAAACACACTGAACTGACCACCTTTTTCTAGTATTTTGGTGACATTGGTTGGACCAGGTGGTCCTGGGGCTGCAGCTGGTGACTGAGCTAGGGTTGGGGGGCAATGAAGAAGAAAGGATAGAATAAGTGAAAATGATAACAGAAATTGTGGCACCATTTTAGTAGTTTTTGTATAAAATGGCCTGTATTGCTACTGGCTACAAGTGTTTGACGCATAGAGTGGAAAGGAAGAGGGTTTTTATAATTCTGGTGGTGGAAGATTAGAATTAGGTGTAATGTACAATTTTAGTTTCAAAACCTTAGCTGTTAATACCTTATCTTACTTCAAAAGATAGAGGGAAATCAGTGGAGAGAGAGGAATGAACACTGCTGCAACAACTAGATTGCTTGAAAAAACAGAAAACAGGAAAGAAGTAGCTAGTGGGTGTGTGAGCAAATGAAGATGTGCATCATTTCCTTTGCTTTTACTTGTAAATGTATTCTGGGTAATCCTTGATAATATTGCTTTGCTTGCCACAATCTTAAGAAAGATTGATGGTGGCATGGTGTACCGACCTCATCAATGTTATCCTCTGGCCAGAAATTACATGTTCTCTACAACTCTTATTGCATCATGTGGGTTCCCTCTCCGTTGACTTGTATAAATGTTTTTTCCTGTTCACCTTCCTTCTTTTGGTAATCTAAACATGAAGACTACACAGAGGTTAACTCTAGGCAAACACAATCAGGTCTGCAGTGGAAAACTGATTTTATCATGTTGGTTTTCTTTTAACTCCATTTCAGCTTAATTTTTTCATTTTATTCTGTATAATATGTTAGCCTAAGTTAGTGAATATACTGAATTTATGCGGGATGAATTCTTGATAGATTTTGTAATTGAAGTTTTCAATGAGCGGTGCATTTTCTGGGGAACTCTGTTGGTGGTATGTTCCTGTTCTAATTTCTCCGTTTACTTGTTTGAAACCTCATCCGCTTAACTCATCATCAGTTGCTGTTCTTCAACACTCCTCTAATTGTTCTTGGTCTCTATCTTCAGGCTATCTTGTAGCTCTTGCTGCGTTCTTCGGCCTGCTTTAGCTCACTCTGAGAGTCTGATATCCTTGTCAAAAATTCTGGGGATGTTGTTCCAGCACACAATTTGATGCAAATGCCTTATTCTTGACTTGGTATCTATCGAGATGTTTTCCTTGCACACTTGTCAGTGTCCTCCAAGTTGACTCTTTGAGCTCTGTTATTTCTGTTCAGGGATCTTGAAGTTTGCTGGTAATCTAAAGAACTGCAATCCAGCTGCAAGTATTCATCTATTTCCGCAATCGGTCTTCCTGTTCACAACCAAATGTTGCACGAATTCGCTTGCCAATGAAATGCTAAGAGCTCTATCCTTGTTTCTAGCTAAGCATGCCCTAATCTGACTCTATTCACATCAGCTTAACATGCATGAAATTCTGATCCTACAGAGCGGTTGGTACTGGAAATTATTTTCATTTCTGATCTCTCACTTCCTCTTCATCAATTCTTGGACGGCAGTAGCAGCCCCCACTCTTATCTTGATTGCCCGGTTGGGATTGCTCCCTTACAATTCTGATTGATTTCACCATTTTCAGGGAATGAAAATATGAAAAATCCCATCTCCAATTCCAAGTCCAAATTTACCAAGCTCCAAAAGCATTATCTTGGGATAACTTTGATGATCATATGTGAATTAAAAAATTAATAACCTTTGTATCTGATTGAAATTTCAGGCCAATATCCACACGATGAGCAACCGGAAGAAGTAAATTCTATAATTCCACAATGGATAGTGGCGATACAAAGTAAAATTATTTCTTGAAGTTGCTGTTCATAGTTTGTAGATAGCTGCTTTCCATGAAGGGGAGACATTCTTTCCATCACTACATTCCACTCTCACATAGTTTAGTAATTAGTTATTTACCCACGAGATATTGTTATATAATTAATTAAAATTCTTTATCACGAGACTGAGACTAATATAAAGTTATTTTTAAAATATTGTCTTTTAAAAATAAATAAATATTATATTGTTAACGCATATTTATTTATTTTTTAAACTCCAACTTCCCAGACTATATTATTTTTCTAATTAAATTTTCAAGAGTTTTATTTCTCTAATATTTTTTTTTTTTAAAGAAGTTAACAAAAAAAAAACTAGAATATCGTAAGAACATAGAGTCAGTAAATATACACCCAAAGAGAGATTCAGCGAATTGTAATTGTGAATAATAATAATTCCTCAAAAGAAACTAAGAGTCATATTGAAAATTTTAAACTATAGGGATAGAATTAAGATATCGGTGAATCTATAGGGCTAAAAATAAAGTTTACCTGTTGAAAGGAAAACTATATTTTAGCTATTATAAATTTATCATTGTTTCACTTATACCTTTATAGTTTAAAATGTTTCAATGTTACTCATATAGTTTTTAAAAGTTTCAATTTTATCCTTTACAATAACTAAAGCTATTTTTTTTATTATTATTATTATAGTTTTTCTCACTTTTCTCTCATTTTTTTACTCTCAAGTTCATGTTTATTTTACAATATGTTACAAAAAAAATTAAAAAAAAACCCTCAAAACATAAATTACTTAATGGTGAAAATTAAAAATAGAATTTTCAAAAAACTATGAAAGCAACATTGAAAACTTTTAAAATATAAGGACAATAGTGTAACATTAATAAAACTATAGTGGGAAAACCGAAATTTACAAAAAAAACTTTGCGGCAAGCACGTTTCGAAGCAGAAAATTAACAGAACCTTCCCTTCATCGTCGTGTCGCCCTCTACGCTCCATTTCCCGCGAAAACCTCTCCTGTCTACCCCTCCCATCTCTCTATCCATATGTTTTTTCTCTTTGTATCCTCTCTCTAACATTCTCACTCTACACTCACAATGCAATGAAGAACCTGATCAATTCAATCAGTACCGATTTACATCCATGTCGACAAACGATCACGAAGATCCTTCATCGTCGTCAAAAACGATGCCGTCTCCTTCTCCGTCAACTCTCAATCCCTCCTCCTCTCCTTCCTCTTTCAAACTCCGAAAAATCCCTCCCATTCCAATCCGCCGAATCCAGAAACCCGACGCTCCACTGAACGACACCGAATCAATCAACAATGACGACGGCAGCGATACATATTACGATAGTAGAAATGACGGTAAGGAGATATTGGAGGAGAGAAATTATAAAACGGACAAGAATTCGCCGATAATTATGGCGTCAGCGCTCGGGTTGAATCATATCAGAACACGATCCCTCCCGGTTCCTTCTCCGCTTAGGTTTTCGTCGTCTGCTGGTACGCCGTCGTATTTAGAGAATGCTCAGGTTAATAATAAGGAGGATAAAACTGACGTCGAAACGAGGCTTGCTGGAGGTAATTAATTACTTTTTTTTTTTTTTCATATATGATTAATTGAGACATCAATTTTTATTTTGAATGACTTTTTTATGTGTGGGACCCACGCTTGCTGTTTTTTCTCTAACGAATTTAGATTAATAAAGGGATTAAGCTGTATTGTGTTTGCTAGCGGAGGATTTTTGGTTGTTTTGCACAGGTTATATTCAAGTATGAATTTTTTAAATTATTTTTGAGTTGTTTTTTTTATTTTTTGATGTAAACAAAATGCATGAGGTTGTGTTCGATATGATTTGTATAGACTGATTTAAGTTGATTTTTAACCTTTTGACTTGTGAAAAACTCTTCAATATGTTTAGTTAGAAATAATTCTTGCTTTAAATGAAAGAAATTGTTAGAAAATTGAGTCAAAACTTTGACTTAATCAAAATCTAAAATTTTTAACTTTTGACCTTGTTAATTTTATCTTGTAATACATCTTTGATTCAAAAAAAAGTTGATTGAAGTGATTTTTACCAAATATACTTCTAATTTAAAAAAGCTTCAACTCATTCAAAAATAAAAATTTTAAACTTTTGATTTGTGGATTCTACCTTATATTACAAGGGTATATGTTATATTACAAGGGTATTTAAGAGTGTGATAAATATTTTTTTTAAGTATTTTTTGTTTGTAAATAAATTAAAATAATAATTTTTTTATTTTTTAAAATTTATTTTTGATATCAGTACATCAAAACAATAAAAAAAAATAAAAAAATTAATTTGAAAAAAAATATATATCAAATTTCGATGAAAAACAGGTTTTACCTCAATACCAAATAGAGACTACATCTTTTGTTAAAAAAAGTTGATTCAAGTCATGTTTACCAAATATGCTTCTAATTTAAAATTATTTTAGCTTAGAAAAGTGATACATTTATAAATAACTTGTGACAACATTAAGTTAAAATGAAAGAATGTTAGGTTAAAGTTACTCAAAATAACTTTTTTTGAAGAATAGATAATGAATAAGTTAGAATCCATAAGTTAAAAGTTAAGAATTTTAACTTTTGTTTTAATCAAGATTTTGACTCAATTTTGTAATAAATCCTTGATTTAAATCAAAAGTTATATATAATTAAATATATTTATGGCTTTTTAATGAGTCAAATGTTAAAAAAAACTAACTTAAATTCATATCAAATGGATTTTTATTTATGAAAAACAACTTTTCAATTATAATTCAAAGTTAAAAATCACTTTTCTTATGTCATGCCAATTGGACTCTAAATATGTTTGATTTGAAGTAATTTTTATGTAAATTAAAAATTTATTATAAAACTGAGTCAAGATTTAAATTTAATCAAAAGTTTAATTTTTCACCAATGATTTATTCGATCTTATGTTACCTTCATTCTTCAAGTAAGTTATTTGAAGTTATTTTTGTCAAATATACTTTTCATTTTGCTCATTTTTATCATAATTTATTTATGAAAAACTATTTTTTAGATTATGATTCAAAGTCAAAATTATTTTTCATAAATCATGTCAACTGTACTCGTAATTGTTTTTTGTTATTATTTTTTAATGCAGGGGAAAAGGTTTCGTGGAGTCATTCAAAACCACGGAGAACTCATTCGCAACTCAATCCAGCAATGGAGGTGATGAATTTGTTAGTTATAGTTTGACATGTGTAATAAGTTTGTGTACATGTTATTGTTAAATAGATTAGCTAAATGAAATTTGTTTTTTCTTTTTGGGGTAGGGCAATCAGGCAGCATTTTTTGCAAAGGAAATCCAGTCTCCACGTTTTCAAGCTATATTGCGTCTTACAAGTGGAAGGATGAAGAAGCCAGACGTTAAGAGCTTCTCTCATGAGCTTAATTCCAAAGGAGTTAGGCCTTTTCCAGTTTGGAAGTCCCGCGCATTTGGTCATATGGAGGTACATTGGCGTTGTGCTCTCTATTGTTACTTCGTTTTTGTTTTCATTTGTTGTCTATTTGTCTTCCTTTGAAATTTTGATTGTTTGATAAAAATAAATCTCATCCATGACATTACTAGGAAGTTATGGTGGTAATCAGGACGAAATTCATCAGGTTAAAGGAGGAAGTTGATTGTGATTTAGGTATATTTGCTGGGGATTTGGTGGGTATACTTGAAAAGACCTCGGATGCTCACCCTGAATGGAGAGAGAGTTTGGAGGACTTATTGGTTGTAGCTCGACAATGTGCTAAGATGTCATCTAATGAATTTTGGGTGAAATGTGAGAGTATCGTCCTGAATCTAGATGATAAACGTCAAGAGCTTCCAATGGGGATTGTCAAACAAGCACACACTCGGCTTTTATTTATCCTCACTCGATGCACTAGGCTTGTGCAGTTTCAAAAGGAGAATGGTTATGATGAAGACAAAATTCTGGGTATTCATCAATGTAGTGATCTTGGAGTTTATCCAGAACAGATTATAGAAATTGCGCAGCAGGACTTTAGTGGTCCATTGGTGGGGTGGAAGACAGCGAATGAGAAGCAGAGAAAGAAATTCCATAGTCATGAACAAGACAGTAAGGTTATTAAGCAAGATCATCTAGATCAAACTTTGGAGGTTGGCACGGCAAAAAGTTTTGATTCAACTGGAAGTAGTTTTAGGATGTCATCTTGGAAAAAACTTCCATCCGCTGCTGAGAAAAATCGGAAGGGTTCTGATCTTGTTCAAACACCTTCAAAGGATAAATCAGAACCAATTCACAATAAGGATGATTATTCTGAAAATCTTGAAACTCCAGAGCATCCTCTATCCCCAGGAACAAAAGGAGTTTCTTGGGGACTCTGGGGGGAACAACACAATGTTGCATATGAAAATTCCATGATATGCCGGATCTGTGAGGTTGAAATACCGATTGTACATGTAGAGGAACACTCTCTGATTTGTACTATTGCTGACAGATGTGACTTGAAAGGCTTTGGTGTAAATGAAAGACTTGAAAGAGTTGCGGAAACTCTCGAAAAGATACTGGACTCATGGTCACCAAAAAGCACACCAAAAAGCACTCCAAAAGGCTGTGATACTCCAAGAGGAAGTCCTGAGGTTGAAAGATTGCCTACATCAGGTATACATGAAGTATCAGATGGGTTATCAACAAAACGAAACAGCTTCTCTTCTCACTGCTCTGAAGAGATGCTTGATGTCGTCCCTGATACTTTTGTGATGGAAGATCTCAACGCTTTTCCAGGAATTTCAAGCGAAGCATGTTCCACTCTAACACCAGATGTAGACAAAAAAACCTCATCAGGAGAAAGCTTGACACCACGAACACCATTATTAACGCCAAGGACTAGCCAAATAGGATTGCTATTGAGTGGACAGAGGACAATAGCAGAGCTTGAGAATTCCCATCAGGTATGTAATTGTGTTAAATTGTTGTTCTTTATATTTCACCTTGGTTTAGGATTTATCTTCCTGCGAACCTATTTTGGATATCTTTGTCAGTTTGGTACCTGCCGTTATCTCTTTCAATAGTTGCCTTACTCTTTTTTGTCCTTCTCATTTAATAGTTTAGTTGAATAAAGATTCTCATTCAACTTCTTGCTTAAGCTTGTTCCATCCTTTCCAGGCTAGTAGTAGTGTTTCTTTCTTTCTTTTATTTATTTAATTTTTTTTTGCCATTTTTTTCTGCAACTACTATATATTCAAAATTTCAAATTTGACTACTTGGTTCCTACCACGTAGTTTTACAAATAAACCCTTAAATACATTTAGGAATTTATCTTTCTCAACACTGAAAAAATAGTTACATAACATGGTTTAAGCAGTTTCCTATCCATAAAGATTTCGACAATTTGGCAATTTGGATTTTCTGCAGTTTCCTTGATGCTTGATTAAAAAATCTTCCTTGATGTAAATTGCATTATGGATGCATGTTATGACAAGAAAGCATTTAAATTAACTGTTTTTGTCATAGTCTAGGGCATACAGCCTACAGAGCCCGTTGATGTTCTTACGACCGTAACTTTAGTCTCTTTAACCTGTATTTTGCAATGACATCCTTCACTAATTTCTAGGATGTTTGAGCAGTCGATTGTTGTGCGCTTTCTTGAGTTGTATACCTTTGATTTCTCCCTTCAATAATACCAGTAAAAAATGCAAATGCAGATAATTTTGGTATCATAAGCGGTAGTAGGTCATAATTCCATGTCACCTGCAGTTAAATATACCTGTCTTTAAATGAAAGTCAATCTGAACACTTATGTTTCAGTCACTTAACTTCTTCTTTTTTACCAGCATGAATGATTCCTGTACTACATTACTTCATTCTAGGTTAGGAAATTTAGCACATGATGAAATTTCAGTGAACTTGGTCATTTGACTAACTGTTGTTATTCTATTGAGCTCTTTGTTTTTATTTTCTTAATTTTACTGTTTCATGACAGGTAAGCAAGCTACTGGATATTGCTCGTTCTGTTGCAAGTCTAAGTGGCAACTATAGTGCATTACAGAGCATGCTGGACCTTGTACAAGACGTAAAATATGCCATTCAGGATAGGAAGGTGGATGCCCTCATTGTAGAGACTTTTGGAAGACGCATAGAGAAATTAGTTCAGTAAGTCAGTTTCCAAGTCTTAGCCTTGTTGTCAATATGAAACTTTTCAGGAGGTTTTATTTGTAATAATTCAACTGAGCATCTTATTCTATAACTAAAAGAATCCAACTTTCAGCTTAGTTGCTTCATCTTTTGTTTGTGTTCGAGCTGTTGTTTTGTTTGGACTGTATTAATTGTTTCTGATTTTAAGATATTAATTAATCAAGAGCCCTCAAAAAGATTGATGGAGAATTAATGCATAGAAACAAATTTGCAATAGTTGTTTTCATGCCATGTGTTGATTTCTTAAAAAATGTCATCTCTTGAGACACATGCAACAGTTGATTAAATTACTTATCATTAGCATCTTTTGAAATGATTTGTCTATTTATTTTTGATAATTTAGAAACTAATTAAATAATTTTAGTAATGGAATCAGTAAAAAATAACCTATAACAACCATCACTTTAATGTTGTTTATCGATTGCTTCACCAGTGAAAATTTTATTGTGTCTTTCTTTATTTTCTATTTTATTATTATTATTTTTGAATCTACAGGGAGAAATGTGTACTTCTCTGTAAACAAATAGATGATGAGAAATCAGATCCATCAAATCATATGGCTGATGAAGATAGTTCCGAGGAAAATGATGCAGTTCGAAGTTTGCGTACAAGTCCTATTAATATGTCTTCTAAAGACCGAACTTCTATAGAGGATTTTGAAATAATAAAACCAATCAGTAGAGGGGCATTTGGAAGGGTTTTCCTTGCCAGAAAAAGAGCTACCGGTGATTTGTTTGCTATAAAGGTTAGCATCTAACAACACCATGAAAATGGCTGTCATAAATATATGAATGCATAGAACATGCTTTCTTAGTCCTTATGATTGAACATGTGTATTTGACTATTTGTCCTCTTGGTAGAATTGATATCATATGGCTAGGCATTGTATTCCCCACATTTCCTTCAAGAACATTGCAAATTCTGGTTCAATGAAAAGTCTATTTAGTCACATGGTTTTTATACATCTATCTTTGAAGCACCTAATTTATGTAAGATGAGAATGGGGATTAGATAGGGTATAGAAAGTTAGAGGGACGGATGGTAATATGTCTGATTCATGCATAACTCTCCACCACCAAGAAGGAAAGGTTGGATGATAGGCTGTTCCAGCAAAGAGTTGCAGGAGAAAAGGTTTCAGTTGAGAGAAGCTGGCTGAATAGCAATGCTTTATAAGAATAAAGTACTATATTCTTTTCTTTTATAGCTACATTGATTTCTAGACCAAATTGCATTGCTTTTTGATATAATGGGCTTTCATCTTTGGCGGGCCTATCTTTTTTTTCTCTTTTTATTTCTCTCATTCCCTTATTTTGTATTTCTCATCCTTTTCCTCTCTAGAAAACACATGTATCTCCGGTTCTTCCTTTCCCCTTGAATCTCTTTCGTTATTTCTTTATTACCTTTGTTTATCATTAGATCTGCACTCCTAACCAATTTGGAAAGACACGTACTTAGTGAATTATAACAAAGGGATCATATATGTAGCTTAATTTGTTAATATTTTCCATCTTGGATTTTTGTGATTTTCCAATTTTTTTGTGAACATGAATGGTCATTGTAGGAAGTCTAATGGTGATTTACCACACTTCTGCTCGTCAGCCTCTTGCTTCTCTGGGAAAACCCAGCTATGCTGGTGAAATTGAATACTGAAAAATTAATTTGAGTTGTTGTCAAATTACCATTACAACTATTCACTACTGCATGCCAGCCCGCATGTAAGTGACATGCTTGTTTCTAAGCTTGTGAGAGTTAAATGTCTGTGGACTTGATGTAATGATCATATACTGAATATTTGTTCCAGGTCTTAAAGAAGGCTGACATGATCCGTAAAAACGCAGTTCAAAGTATTTTGGAAGAGCGTGACATCCTCATAACAGTCAGCAATCCTTTTGTGGTGAGCATGCGTCATAATTCATATACCCATTTTATGGGTGTATTGCAAGTAAACATGCCACTCTAATGTATATGTGGTTGTACAGGTTCGATTTTTCTACTCCTTCACATGCAGGGAAAATCTGTATCTGGTCATGGAATATCTAAACGGTGGAGATCTGTACTCTTTATTGAGAAACTTGGGCTGCTTGGATGAAGACATGGCCCGTATGTATATTGCAGAAGTTGTAAGGGCTTTTTTGCGTACTTGTTCCTGTGGCCTTTTTTTCGTTGACATATCAAGTGATAAAACTTTCTAACAAATGGTACAAATAGTTGGTTTTCTATTTCCCAGGTTCTTGCTTTGGAGTATTTGCATTCTTCAAATGTCATTCATAGAGACTTGAAGCCTGACAATTTGTTGATTAGTCAAGATGGTCACATCAAGGTTGATATTTTTAAATTTTCAGTTCTTTTATTATTTCGTATCTCCTAGGTCGAAAAGGAAACATCTTGTAATGTCTTTTGTGTCTGTCTTCATGCAAAGCACATGTGTGTGCTCTCACATCTCTATATTAGAGAAACCCATGAGCGTGCATGTAGAGAATCTTTTTTGGTTCATTGTTTTATTTAGAAATGCTGAATAAAGACCTGTCTACGAATTCTACTTCCCATAACTTACACTCCATTAGGACCAGAACTGGGTATTGAAAACTTATATGTTTTGGCAAAACTATATTGTTCTGGAATTTTATTGTGCATTAAGTTTTAGGTTCCATATATGCTGGAAGATTGTTGGATTGTAATAAAAGAAGATTGCTGTATGGTTTCCAAAATAATAGCTGTATGTCACTGCTAACGAGAGATCCATAGACAGAGCTAAGGTAACGAGAATTTTATTCTGTGGCATGATGAAGTGCGGGACAAATTTTCAAGTTGATCTGGAAGAGTAAAATGGAATTGCCGAATACTGTCATAACCGATGTTAGTTTTCAAGGGATAATGTACTGGAGTCTTGGATTAAGGTTAGTGGTATATAGTATGTTTGATAGAATAGGCATGCAGTAGACCAGAAGAGAACTATTTCTCTTCATGCTAGGTCCACTACTAAAATCTGTTTAGTTTGGATACAATTATTATCTACTAAATTGAGTTTCATTGGATCATTATTGCATATAGTTATTCAATTTGACCAGTTTGTTTTTCTACAATTCTTCTTTTTGTACTTTCAACAAATGCTTTCTAGAATATTTAATTGTAGTTCTATATTTTACTGAAAAACATTAAAAACAATGTTTTCATTATTTAGAGTAGAGTGTTTAATTGGTTTTATATGTATGAGAAACTCTCACTGTGCTTTAAAAGATGTTGTATGTAGCATTTAATTGTTTCTACTTGTTGTCATGTTTTTGAACTTGGCATAATGTTTTTTTGACACCAAAAGTATCTGTTCTGCTACAGTTGACAGATTTTGGGCTATCAAAAGTTGGTCTTATCAACAGTACAGATGATTTGTCTGTTCCGTTAGTCAGTGGTTCTGGTTTTCTTGATGATGATGAACTGAAAAGTCAATCTTCATCCAAGAGTGAAGAGCGTCAAAAGCATCCAGTTGTTGGAACTCCTGATTATTTGGCACCTGAGATACTTCTTGGAATGGGGCATGGTTCGCAATTATCTTTTGTTACTTTGATAGTTCATACATGATGTATGGTTCTGTTTTATTTATTTTATTATATTTTTTCCATCACTGGACATTACCTCCTTGCAGGTGCAACTGCTGATTGGTGGTCTGTGGGTGTTATTCTTTATGAGATGCTTGTTGGTATACCTCCATTCAATGCAGAAACTCCACAGGTAGGTGATCTGAATGTTACAACCTGAACTTTTATATGATTTTTATCAGCAGACTGAAGATG
>Ga0307518_10001340_pt1 | contig 18379 bp, 20 predicted proteins | sample 25_EM_MG_FD_203889 | JGI IMG/M metagenome (GOLD analysis project Ga0307518, IMG submission 203889) | Populus trichocarpa ectomycorrhiza microbial communities from riparian zone in the Pacific Northwest, United States - 25_EM | ecosystem: Host-associated > Plants > Roots > Unclassified | place...
ATGTGGGAACAACTATATAGTTGGGAAGGCATGTGGATAGGTGTCCCATTGAGTGCGTTGGGCCACAAAGTTGATCTCCCTGTATACCCATTAGGCCCTAGATACTATGTCCTCTATATAGATGTATTGCCGTGCATATAGTGTTAAGTAACTACTGTTAGGCTAAGATCTGGCACAAGGAACCGTTGGCACTAAATTGATGCAGCAATAGATGCAGCCAACACATAACACCCAGCACCACATATCAGCAGCACAACATCTCATTGAACATGCCGGAGTGTTGACTTTGCCGCACTGTTGACCATGCTGCAATGCTGATTGACCGGCTCACTATGGTGTTATTGCTGCCATCAGATTTCACCACACTGCCTCCATTGCATACTGGCTCACTTATTCTATTGGTATGCTACTCCTCTCAGCCCGAGTATTTTCATGACGACACCCATTTGTCCAGCTTAAGACTTTCACCCTACCCTGCGATGACAACAGAGCCACAGGCCCACCATTGTCACTTGGTGACAATGCTGTCAGGGGCTGACCCCTGTGATATGGCAAAGCTCTAGTCATAAGCCTCACTTCCGCCAGCCTGTGTAGCATGGCCAATTGTCATTGTCTGCTGACCATATAACATGGCCTACCCAGGTGCATGGGCTCAGGGTGCAGCACATACACTGAAGCCAAAGTCCTCACCATCTCTGCAAACTCTCTGCCTGTTGTCGACATCCCTTCATACTTACATAACTCTGCTCATATTGGAGTTTGTCAGAGGAACTGGTTCTGACAACTTGCTGATTCTTCAATTTATTCCATTAAATTGATGGTAGTTGCATCATAGTCTGTCTTGTTTGTCATGTTGCATATTACTAGTACTACTGTGGTATTGTTTACAATGTGAGCCATTTTTGTTGAACCCCTCTGGTAGTATTAAACCATTTAAGTGTGTCTTGCACAGTAATTCATGCTCTGGACAAGTGTCACATCCATGCCAATTCCGACACATCTCCTCTTTGCTCCAACGTCTCTCCTACCAACTCCTACCAACTCTGATGTATCTCCTATTTGCTCCAACGCATCTCCTACCAACTCCGCTGTATCTCCTATTAGCTCCGACATATCTCCTACCAACTCCGATGTTTCTCCTCCAAACTCCTACTCTGTTCCTCTGGTCCATCCAGCCCACTTCTGTCATACCTTCAGGTACATACCCTGTTTCCTTCCTGTCACTTACTTGTCACCCTGTTGCTACTTACTCTTTCCATGTGTTTACCCTTTTCATGTGTTTCCTCCTCTCATGTGTTTCTCCTACTCCACCTTTCACATGTCTTGTGCTTATCACAAGGATCCTGTCCTTTCAGTTAGTATATAAGTCTCTGTGTATCTCCTCGTACCTTAGTACGAATATCAACAAAGCCCCGTCCTCATCTTGCTTCTGCCTGACTCTAAGTTCCTCCTCCAACTCAACTCCTACTCCTACTCCTACTCCTACTCCTGCTCCTCCGTTGCAACTCCACTCCTCCGAAATACGAGGGCTGAGCCTGTCCAAGGGTGCAGCACATAAGCTGAAGCCGACACCCTCACCCCCTACATCTTCCTTCCTCTTCTTCAGGTGCTGAACTCCTCCCCTGTAGGACTTGTCCTCCTCTACATCGGACTTGCATCTCCTCCTTTCAGAGTTGCACCTCCTCCCATCAGACTTGTCCTCCTTTTCGTTGGAGTAGCACCCAGAAGCAAGGTGGAGATTGTAGGTGCTTGACAACAAGTACATACATCTGACATAATCTGGGATGAACTGTACAGAAAATTACAGAGACCTACAGTGGGCATCTGTCTGGACTGGGTTGTCCAGATTGGACTAGCCTGGGAAATCTATAGCACTGGGTGATTCTGTCCAGAACTGTCCAGTTCAGAGTGTTTTGCTGATGAACACAGTGAATGGCAACTCAGTTACTTGTCAATGTAGAATTCTATGGGCCAAGTATCACTCACTGCTGACATTTGATTAGATCACAATGCCCAACCTTTCCTGACTTGTACTACACACTGAATTTCAAAGAGTTCAAGGCCATGCTCATTGCATCACTCAAGAAACTTCACACACTATTATGTCAGTTGAGTCAAACAATTGTCAGTCCACTTGTTCCACTTTCCCTAGCACCAGGGGCTTCACAACATGATTCCAGTTATCTGTCCAACTGCACCAATCCCAGCCCATGCCTCCTGAAGATTGATGAAGATGTAGATGCAAGGGTTTTTCAATCATTTGAATAGATGTCCTCAGCACCTCTAATTGAGGAGAATTGGGAAATGACACAAGAAGAGTCTAAAACAATGTAAATCATGGTTTCTCCCAAAGGAAAATTTGATGGCACACCTCCATTTGACATGCAAGCTGTGTTGCATCCTTGAATATAAAACCATTCTGACCAGCCTTGACAAGTTCAGGAAGACTTCAGATAGAAATGATGATAATAAATTCAACATATATAACAAAATACCATACCACTTGAAATTAAGTGCACAAACAGGCAGGCCACACCCAAACATGTCAACTACCTTCATTGGCAAATCCAAGGCAGACGAACTTGAGTGCAAACATATTCCCAAGTCTGCCGATCCTAAGTCATTTTAGTGTTTAAAGCCGACAAATTCTGTCATCAGATCCCCTCACCTAACAGTAACGGATAATCCTCCGCCTCGAGCCACAAGCTAGTACACCTTACAAAGGCCCATTTGTCCTGCAGTTTTGCTACATCCGACATGTACGCTGTCCTGAGAGGACCTTTGCCCGTGATCACCACCCATATTCGCGGCAACTTGCCTGTGATGTGAGACTGTGGATCACAGTTGACTTCCTGGGCGCGTTCCTCGTACATCTTCAACGCCTCCAGGAGAATGCCAAAATCCTCATCAGGCGTCCAGGACGTGCTGCTCACAACCAAGGCAACTCGATCATCGCGTAATTTGGGCATATTGATGTGAGAATACGACGTTCGTTCGGGAGGTCCCCAGGTCGTCGTCGTAAATTGAGTAGTGTAAGGAACATTAGCAGTTGGCAAAAATTCCTTGAGGGCCGGATCCGTCAATGAGGGGCCCAGACGAAGGAAGAGCTGACGAATAAAATGTAAGGGGGGTATGTTTGAGAACTTTGCAAAGTACCTCGTGGATCTCGGGTGGCAAACATCTATGGAAATGGCTAGGAGGACGATCGTGAAGTACCACCTTGCGACCGCTTCAGAATGGTTAGTACTGGTGGCCAAGCCAACGCATATGACACATACATGAGCCTGACCTCTTTCATGAGGTGATCGTGCATGGCTTGCGTGACAAATAAGTGTGCATAAGCATATCGTCCAAATGTGTCCTCGAATCGCTTCGCAATTCGTACAAATGGGTGGGTGCGACCTAGCTTGAGCGCGAGGAGACTGAATCCAAGGTTATGCCAGTCGATGATTACCTTGCTACCCCGAATCAGGCCAACCAACTGAACAAGAGCGAGTGTAGGAATAGCTGGAGGATTCTTAGAATGAAATTAGACCAAGCCGAGATGCGACGGAGCGTGACAGAAGTGAACGCACTTGCACCACGATAAACTCCGGTGTATGAATGGTCAACAGAGTATATAAAATGGTGATTATCTGGTGCGTAATCTTGATGGAAGCCAATAAAATAAACGGTGCTATCCCGATACTTGGGGGTTCTGGCAGGTAACAGAACTGGACGTTGGGAAGAGAGGTGAGGGATGAGATGGGCTTCGAGCCTAACAAAACGACGCAAGTAGTATGATGAGTGGTTGTTAATCTATTTGAACTTAACCAGTACCTTTATATCCGATAAGGAATGTCTTAAACTCGAGTTGTGCAAAGCTCTCAGCATGATACATCATCCGTGGGCTGCGTCCCACATCACCGAGCACAAGAAGGGCAACGGTTCGACGTTTCGGACGTCGCTTCACGTAGCGAAGGGATTTAACGGAAAATACAAAGAGAAGGGGACACAGTGCTAGTAGAAGGAAGCTGAGAGTCATTGCATCCTGTGGTAGTATGTATACAACTTTGAGTCGGACGCCAGCATCAGTATAGTCGCACCTAGATAACGTAAGCGAGTTAGCCCATCACTTTCTCTTGCCATGGCGTATAGGCTTCCTTCGGGTCATTTCAGAACCGCTCTCAAGGCTGGCATTGATTCAAGGAAAAGGCCGGGGCTTGGTTTTCATTCATGGCCGATTTCTTTGACTGCTACTTCCAGAGGTACCCCACAAATTGGGCTTGTGACTGCCTCTTCCGCGTATTCACGCAAGTCGGTATTCTCAGCTTGCGCACTGCGCCAGCAGCGTTAGTGTGTTAAGTTGCATTGCATTATTGTACTCATTCCTGCCCAGGCCGGACCATGTTCATCCAAACAGAGACAACACCGAATGAAGATTCGCTCAAGTTCATCCCCGGTTCGAGTGTCATGGGCGATGGAACTGCGGAATTCCTCGACACGCGTTCTGCTCTCATATCACCATTGGCCGTTCGACTAATGGGTATAGAAGGCGTCAAAGCGGTATTTTATGGGCCCGACTTCGTGACTGTATCGAAGGAGACTGAGACGGCTTGGTCGGTGATCAAGCCAGAGGTTTACTCAATATTGATGGAACACTTTTCTTCTGGCATGGCCCTTTTCCGCTCGCAAGAGGACCGAGATTCAGCCGGACCTCAAGACACCCGTATTCTTGATACGGATTCGGAGACTGTCGCCATGATCAAGGAGCTCCTTGACACGAGAGTGCGGCCAGCTATCATGGAGGACGGCGGGGACATAGAATACCGTGGTCTCAGTGACGACGGATACGTCAAGGTCAAGCTCAAGGGGAGTTGTAGGGGATGTGATTCAAGCACGGTGACATTGAAGTCGGGAATAGAGAGAATGCTAATGCATTACATTCCTGAGGTCAAAGGGGTTGAGCAGGTGAGGGAACTGATCCATCATATATGCAAGCCGTCTGACTGTATTCAGGTAATGGATGAGGAGGAAGTTATAGCACTAAATGAGTTTGCGAAACTTGAACAGCGCTTATCGAAGGAGACAAAGGAACCCAGAGAAGAGCACAAGTGAGTTGGCTGATTAACAGTCAGAGGACTGATCGCATGTTGACGAAATGCATCAGGATGGCAAAATACATGTCTCTCTAATCTGAATAGAAACACGGAATTAATTGATCCTAGTATACAAATATTGAAGTGGGCTAGACAACGTCGGTGAAGCAGCAGAACATCATGGGCAAGATGACATCATGGCCTAGAATTCAATGGGTGACATCATACCCCGTGACTTCCTGATCGGGTCAAGGGACGAAAAGCGTAGTGGCTGCACCGCTCACCATCTCGTCCACCGTTATTCTGCGTCTAAACATTCGTATTTAATTCTTCTGCTTTCCAGCGGGCAAATACACGGATAGCCTGTTGGACTCGTCCCCAAGTTCTTTTCTATCCTTGGCTTTTCTTGTTACACTGTCTCCGCCACCATACTTTCATTTCTCCACTCGCCATGTCCGACGACTTTTTCAACAGTGTGCCCTTCTCTGGCCAGGATAGCACCAACCAGGGGGAGTCCGTTGACTCCTTTGCACAGGCAATTGCTGCAAGGTTTGGCTCGGCTGATCTCCTCACCGCGCGGCTCCTCCCCGATGATATCCGCAAAGATGACCACAATCAGCAAATACCACAGCATCATCACCCTCACCTTCCCAAACCATCTGTTTCTCTCCCTTCCCCCACCTTTCCTCTGATGCTCCCTCCCCATACAAACCAGCCACACGACCTTTCGCCTCCGCGTTCAGAGCCCCATTCAATTCAGCCATTCTGCTCCATCCCCCCCTTGGCTCTTTTGCCATACCTTTCTGACACGTCCACCCTCATCCTCGACATTCGACCCCATGCCGCCCACGTTTCCGCTCGCATCAACCGTGCTCTCTCTCTCTCTGTCCCGTCTACCCTTCTCAAACGTCCTCTCTTTTCTCTTTCCAAGCTCGCACAGATGCTCCCATCTTCGTCTGCCCGCTCTCGATTCCCTACTTGGCCAGCGGCGTCCCGTATCCTCGTCTATGACGCTGATTCAGCACATCTACCTCATAATAGCAATATCGCAGGTCTCCTCCGCAAATTCCGTGCGGAAGGTTTCACTGGCGAACTTGGCTGGGTCCGAGGTGGATTCCAGGCTGTCTGGAGAGAGGCAAGAGAACTTACAACTACAGAACAACCGAGTACAGAGGATGAGGATGCAGAGCCTGGAAGCGCAACAAGTGCACTGCGAACGAAACATCTACCTAAAACAGCGTTCTCCGTTTCTTCGACTATCAACTTGGGCGCGGTTTTAGGCCCCACCGAGGTCTCCCGCGTCTCTCAAACTTTCTCGCAGGCAGCGAATCCCTTTTTCGATGTGATCAGACAAAACGTGGAGCTATCACATGGAATCACCGAACGTATACCTCTCCGTCTCCCTCGGCGCGTAAGGAGGCGCCTTAATGACCTCCCCTTTCAATGGCTTCGCGAGATCGCCCGCCGATCTGCCATTCGGGAACCTTCTCCGTCGTCACGAATCCCTGGGTCCGAGTCCGAATCGAGCGATGAACCACATTCGTCTGATCCAGAGGAACATGATCCAGGGGTAGAGGAAGGTACCGAGGCACTCGCAATGCAATTCTACCGGATCGAGCTCGCGGAACAAAGACGATTACAAACCATCATGGAACATCACTCGAAAGAGAGCGAGATGGCAGCCACTGGTAAAGCGTACTACCAGACACAAGGGGGAAAATCTAGTACAGCCCGAGGCGACCAGGGTGCCGATGATGCCACGGGACCTGCTCCAATGACCAAGGCAACCCCACACGCACCGCATTCTTCATTCCCATTCTCTATAACGGCTGGTGTGGAAAAAGGTACTAAGAATAGGTGAGTATTAAAGTGGTCTCTGGTATCGATGTCTTTTTTTGTTATACTGGTTCGCACTTTCAGTTCATGCATTCCCCTCCTTGTCGAGGTACATAACGTTCTTGGATTTCATATCAAGTAGATGCTATGCCCTCCATTACGATCGGATGCAAGGCATGCTTAGGATGGAAACCGATCGTGCAAGGAAACAACGCCGATTGTATGCCAAGCATGTTCCCGCTATGTTACCCATCTCGTGCATTTCTGGACATGCGGTGTAGTCCTTGTTGAAGGCGACCTTCTTTTCTTTCGTTCTTTGCCTTCTCTATGGATTCCTTACTTCTCATCCGCACTTTTCAGGTATAAATACATTTGGCCCTTTGAACACGCTCGTGTGCGCCTCCATGATGGACGGCACCAGGGATCTTATCCGGGAATGGGAAACAAAGGCAAACCCACTGATAGAGGATCCAATCGCACAAAGGATGGGATACGCCAGCGATCCGTCTCTCAGTTGGGCAGTTTGGCAGTGACAGCGGAGGGAATAGACGCAACTCTTGTGCGTCTTTCGCTTGATCCTGGCAAGGCAGTCCTTGACGTTGACGGTTGTCAGGAACGAGCTCCTTCTCTAAACCAGGCTAACTCCCCGGCCTACTTCGTGGACACCGACACGCGTATGTTAGAGTTCCTTACTTCTCCTATGGATATATCCCCCATAGCGACACAACTACCTGGGCTGCTCTCCTCTCCGTCCGAAGGTGCTCTACCAGAGTCAACTATTACGAGGATAACTCCTTTTCCTTTGCGACATCCTCACTCACAGGTTTCTGGGTCCATGGACGCATCAACACACACAGGACATTCTCTCCCGCTTACTAATGCAGCAACGCTATTTGGAGATAACATCGGACACTCAACGAGTGTGGACCTACAGCAGGGCGACAACATTTTACCGGGTGCCCAGCGGGTATCTTCGCCACTGGATGATTATATCAACGCTTCGTACGTGCAGCCATTGGGTACTCGAAAAAAATATATAGCGACGCAGGGCCCATTACCTGCGACCTTCGTTGACTTCTGGACGTCAGTCGTTTTCACTTATTTTGTCCGTGTGCTTTAAAATAACCCCGGTATCTTCGCGCAGTCTGGTTTGGGAGCAAAACGTTCATGTCATCGTCATGCTCACTCGCGAAATTGAGAATGCCATGGTCAAATGTGGGACTTACTGGACGGACGCTTCGTATGGCCCATTCCGGCTTGAGCTTCTTTCAACTTCACCTCCAGTTACTCCATCTGCCACTACCAACTCGACGGATGCGAACAGAGAGGGATTTTTCTTCGCTCTTCGCGAGCCCCGTACTAAAAACCATGGGATTAAGAGCACACCGACCACTATCACGCGTAGGTTTGCGCTTAGTCACAGCTCATATCCAGGGGTGCCTCCCCGCTGTATCATTCACCTTCAGTACCTCGATTGGCCAGATATGAACGTCCCTGATGACCCACGTGGAGTTCTGGGCCTAGTTAAACGCGTCGAGCGTGCCGTAGCAGAGAGTTCCCCAGGACCAAGTCCAAGTGGGAGTGGGGGTCCGAGCCCCGGAAGCAGCATAAGTCCAGGAAGCACCTCTCTAGCTTGTGAAAGCAGACAGCTCGCGTGCAACAAGCATGGTCGTGGCTGGCGTCATCCAGAACTTGACCCGCATACCGGTGTTGCAACGTTTGCGTTGGGGAAATCGCCTCCAGTATTGCTGCATTGTTCGGCCGGTGTGGGAAGAACAGGCGGATTTATCGCGGTCGATGCAGTGTTGGATGGGATTAGGAGAGAACTGAACGAGACAAGAAGGAAAGGAGCCCTCCTTCATGCAGGTGCAGATATCCACAGCGAAGATGACAGGAGAGGTGACAATGAAACGGCAGCGAGTGGGATCGAGAACATGCCTACTGGTAACGGGGATAGGGACCTCGTGGATGGTATGGACATTGATAAACCTTCATCCGGTGATGGCCAGGTCGAGTCTCCAGGGTTCATGGCCACGGCACCACTTCATGTCACTGCTGGCGACCGCAAGAAAAGCCGCAAGCACCAGCGGACAAATCGCATCGGCGAGTCCTCCAGCTCCGAGTCGCTTGTTCTACACGTACCTATCGCGATGCATAGTGATGGCGTTAAAAGTCTTGGCGCCACTTACATGCAGCTCGATGACCCGAAGACGACAGGGTGGCAGAACTTGTCGACTCGCGCATGGGCAGAACGAGTCTCTAACCAAACGAACGCTCGAGCAGGGACTATGAATCCTTCCGTAGCTCTCACAGCACCAATGCCCATATCAGCTCCCCATCTTTCAAGTAGGGCAAGATCCCCCGAAAGTGCTTCGAGTAGTAGTCCTCTGTCAGCCGACGACTCGGTTGGCGGGTCGACAGGTGGGAATACCGGTGGCGGCGATAGTAACTGTAACAAAGGAAGAAAGAGCGAGAGTATCGGCGCGTCGGGAAATGGTGGTGGTCGAGCTGGAGTACCACCGTCAACGTCGGTTTCCAGCGCCTCCCGCTCCATTTCAGTTTCGAACTCGAATTCTGGGACGGGATCCAGCTCGCAGTTCGGATCAAGCCCGCGAGTCGATGCGACCAATTTCATGAGTCTCATGCGCTCCCGTTTGATGGAGAGCTCCGCTACATCTCTGTCGAACATCTCAGCTGATTCCTTACCTTCGAACAAGGTTCAAGGGCCCACCCCTATTCGAGAATCATCTACATTGCGTGGATCACCATTTATAAATGCATGTATGGACCTCGACCGTCCACGTGCCATATCCGTCCCACTTAATCGTGGAGATCAGCCTACTTTAAATGGTTCAGTTGCGCAGTACACACTCTACCAGTGTCGTGCACACCGCAAATCATCGCTTGATTCCTCACTAGCGACACGTTTTTCAGCACCGTCGCTTACGGACGCATCTGTTAGGGGAGTCCCATTCACTGGCGGCACTGGCAAGGGTTCCTATTCAAATCCTAGTTCTGACGGTTTCATCGGTTCTGGGCAGGACTTTGGGAGCAGTGCCAGTGCCGGTTTTTATAGCCAATGGAGTAACAAGGGCAGCCAAGTCGCGGTCGACCAATCAGCGGGAAATATCCAACCTAGAGAAGTGGAAGACCCCATGGAAACCAACGTCGCATCTGACAATAACGGATTTACTACGGACATACCTATATCTTGTGATACCAAAGACAAAACTAAAGCCAAGACAATTGGTGGTCCAACCCCTGGGATGCGTAGTCCTACGGCTGCAAGACATCGAATCGCTGACGATTCTGCAGAACTTGATCCTGACAACCCAGTTATCGACTACAAGCTTCCACGCCCCTTGCATACTGAAGTATTGCCACCTTTTCTAACTTCGTATCAGAACCCAATCTGGGTAGTGGTTCAGGACATGCGAGAACAGAGGATGAGCCTGTGTCAGAGCCTACGTCAATACGTTTTCGTCCACGCAGCCGTGGTTGAAGGTGCCTTGCAGATTGTAGATGAGGAGCGGGAGTTATGGGAAGATACCTCTGGCAGCGATGAAGACCCCGGGTTCGACTTTGGCGCAAGCCTGGGCGGCGAGAAGGTATATGAGGGTGATCATGATCGGAAAGCGTGGGTCAGAAATGTGAGCAACTCCGCAGATGTATACATGAAACGACGAGTGTTTTACTAATATTCAATAGGCCACTGGAGTAAGGGGTCCCACGACAACACTCCCTTCTTCGGTCGTCTCCTCTTCACCGTCGAAAGGCAAGCGGGGACCCAGCCCGACTGAGCTTCTCAAAGAGGACTGGACTGGCGCCCTTTCGCTGGCAAAGCGTCCGAGTATCAAACGCAAACCCCCAAGTGAGGACGGAACATTGCACACCTTCGAAGAAGAGGCCCTCCCCCCGCCAACTGAGTCGATTGAGAATACCACAGGACCAGAGATTCCATCGTCATCAACGATCCTCGACACCAGGAGATCCATACAGAACAAGAAGTCCCGCTAGGCAGTTGTTAAATCATTCAAGTCCGTGTTGGTTCAATATTCTGCGCCTTCGTTGGAAGAATGACGATTTCAGATACCTTGAACGAGTGGAAAGGCGAATCCACTGAAGTCATGCCTTCACTCTTGACTAAATCGCTTGTATCCACTGACCATGCTTTGCATCATGTATATCCCTTACATAATCTATTTAGATATGAAGTTCTTATCGAGTAAATGGTTTACTTACGATTACACCCCCTCTCTTGTTTCATGCCAGCTTAGAAACCATAACAAATGTCTCACAACGTCCGTCGTTCGCCACTACGCTTTCAAAGTGTTGAGGATTGTAGCAAGAGGGTGCATTTTGCTCCAGGGCGCTACTGAATTACTTGTCCTCACGATTAGCTGGCTCTCGGCGGTTTGCTCTCAGCGAGGGCCAATCGATGGAACCGGTTAATAATTATAATTCACATACGGTCTTGGTCACCCTAAGTATGAAGCCTCACAGGATACAGGTAACTCATGACCTTGTTTCTGCATTTGGTATGCTCCCGGTAAGAAACATATTATTCACTAGTGCCTTGATGTTGATTCTGGGAGGAATACGTTCACTCTCCACAAGCCAGACACTGATGGGATTATACATATTCGTCCTTCTCTAAATGGGTTTGCAAGGCGCTCTCCACCACGCCGTGGCTCGAAATTTCACTCTAGGCTCAGTGGTAGATCTTCTGTTCCAAGTATGTATCACCTATGCACAGTTAACGCGTTATGAGTTTCCCCTATAACCCGAAAACAGCACGTATCAGTGTAAAGCCAAGTCTGTCAGCTAGGGCTCTATTACCGACGGGGGACGGCTGTTTCCCTAGGCCCCAGCTTAAGTTTCTATCACAAGAAGCAAGTCCCAGTGCAGTTTCCAAGCCTATGCGATGACCCTCTTGATTGGTTCAAGTCTCTGGACCAAAGAAAGCAAAGCAATTAGAAGCCATTCATAGACGTTGCATCTTTTTGGCGACAACAAGTTTGTCAGTGGCGTTGAGCGAGTGAGTGTGTCGATAACAGCCTTCTGGGGTCCGTCAAACTCCTACATCATCGAAAGTTTGAGTATGGCCACCCCAAGGGGAAAGCGCGGATTCATACCATATATACATCAATGAGTCACCCAAAAAACTATGGATTGGAACGAGCACCGACCTGCACAAGAAGGCTATTAATAGTCACCCTTTTCAATACCCCCCAACACCACAGGCTTGTTGTCGCTCAAGCCTCTGTTGACACCCATGAGCCTGTGGCAGGAGAAAGATATTTTTGAAGACGGTTGACTCTGTTTCGAGTGAAACCCTAAATATACAATTGTCTACCTAGCTACTAGATGGTAAGGACAATAGGCCAAGGCTTTGTGGGCAACATACCCGAGTCCATATAAAGTCTAGGTGCCTCTGATAGCATCAGCGAAGATTCAGTGCTGCTAGCCATGTTGGTCAGAAAAACGGGCGAGTTATTTAACGCGCATTGCAACGGGGCAGAAAAGGGGCCGAAGGCTACTTTAAATGTCCGGGTTACATTGGTAATGCATAAGGAGAGATACTCTTACAGGAAATGAACTCGGCATTAAAGAATTAGTAGACAAAAGAGTATTCCGATGGTCCAACATGATAAAATGTGGCTGCGGGTTACTGGCATGGGATCCTCACCGGGTACTTTTTTCTTTTGCCCCCATAGAATCCTTCGTCTGCAGCGCCGCGCCGTCCGTGGAATCGATGGTACGCGGCCCACGACCGTGAGCTAGTGAGTGAGGATGGGACCTTGCACTACCAAAAAACGTATCGACCAGGCTGTTGCCTTGATCTAGACCAGGTAGCGCAACTCCTGAACCATGATCTACGCAATCTCCGCACCCGTCCTTACAGTCCCTGCGGTCCTTCGCCACATGCATCGGAAGGCGGTGCTCTGTACACCCTGGGCAAGCACAGTAGAGACCACAAGAGCAACCTGATCCAGCAATGGACTTGATGGTCGCAAGTGGTGGCATAACTCGAAAATCGGGTATTTGAGACGATAAACCCGAAGTGACAGAGAGGATAGGCGGAAGGTCGAAATTCTGGGAAGTGCGTGCGTGTGTGGGCTGTTTCGTACAACAGGACTCGGAAGGCTTATGGGCTGTTAGTTGTGACTTCTTGCTAAACATGGCTGCTGCATCGGCCAATGCTGTCAGGCCAGAAAACTGTCGCTTTCCATTGATGGATTCGGAAGTGGTAGTTGATTCGTATGTGCATGGTCGACTGTGCGTGCATTCGTGTTGATTGACATCATCTGAGTTGAGTAAACGGTGTTATCAATACAACCAAAAGTTGATGGATCTCCAGAACTCGTACCGTACTGCAAGGACGAGCTGGATGGCTTTACTACATCAGAGATTCCATTTGGAAGAGAAGGTACGCTGGGCATGAAACGCCGTGCTTCCATTCAGGTGTAAGTGAATTGTGCAATGCCGGAACTGACACTACTCAACGTACGCTTTCTATCGGGCTGTGCTGCCGGGATGGGGACCCTATCGGTAGTAGTTGATGGCGGATTGCAACTGCATTTCGAATGTACCCGCTTTGCTTGCCTGAGATGTCGACATGTGGAACACTGCGAGACTGGGCGCCCCTTCTTCTTCACCTCGAACAACGGTCTTTCGGTGTGTTTACATGACGAAGATCGGTGACCCTTGATACAGGATTCGCTGAACCGCTGTTGAGGAGACATGCACGTTCACTGACATGAAGTAACCATACCATGCATACTTCTTGTCGTTGACAAAGACCTAACAAAGGCTCAGCGATGCCGATGGACCGGAAGGACTTGACTCACCATAGTAGGTTTGCAGCACCCACTTATACTATACTTTGTGCAACGGGCAGTCGATATCCTGGGAGAGTGATCTCGCTCAGACAGTTTGCCTAGTCTCGACACCAGGAAACCGGATAAGTCCGGGCACGTCATACATGAGACGCCGAACACGGAGGTTGGGACGGTAAGTACCACTAGGTTATACATTTCCTTGCCCCACAACCCCTAATCACTGCTGCTCAGATTAGACTAATACTGTACGCTAACCAGGAATCCACTTGACACCCTATGTAGCTGAGAACGAGTTCCATGGGCCATCCGTACAATCGTAGGCGCGAGAAGGCGCTTTCATGAACAGCTCGATTGTACCTGTAAAGATAAGATTGTCGCCTCGCCGAATCAGGGATGAGTAGCCAGATCCATGTTGGCGCTCGGCACAGCAGAGAACAAATACTATGATGGCAACTTTGGGCGGATGAAAAATGCCAACTTCAATCCTCTGTGGGTGATTAGGACATCACCAACGTCAGCTTGACGGTGACGAACACGGCGTAATGAGCATCGAGAATATTCGGAACCTCGGAATCCTCGGTGAAAAAGACCAGAAACTGGACATCGATGCTCATTGCAGACTTACCACCAGAACGACGACCAGGGGACCGCGCTTTCGAAGGCTCTCGCTTTACCCTGTTGGTAGCTTCAACCAGGCCAAATATAGACTGAGCCCATGGTGGTTGGCGGTGGCGATATTTCTGGGAACTCTGTTGCAGGATCAGATTGGCAATCAAAGGAGCACCTAAGCTAAGCCCCTCAGTTCTCCCTTCATGGGTGTTGCTGTCTTGGAAGGTGGACTGACCCTGAGGTGGTTGTTGCACTGTGGGTAACCAACAATTGCGTAATGAAATCAGCCCATTTCGATAAATTTCGTTGGCCAATCGCTTTTATTTTTCGGTTCTGGCTCTCCTCCCCCTCGTCAGGCAGCCCCTCCTCGATCGCCTGGCGCCATGGCTTCGCTCCTTCGTCAGTCCTCCTCGTCCCTCGCAATGCCCACCTCCACCTCCCACCCCTTGATCGACATCCCCATCCCATCCTTCATATCTTGCATCTCTTCGCAGCAAGCAACATGGCTATGTACAACCGCTGCGCTTGTTGGGACCCTCCTTATCCTTGAGCAGTCCGTCTATCGATACAAGAAGAAACACCTACCCGGTGCAACATGGACCATCCCCATCATTGGCAAATTCGCCGACTCCATGAAACCCACCATGGAGGGATACATGGCTCAGTGGAACTCGGGCGCACTGAGTGTCGTTAGTGTATTCAACATGTAAGTCTTCATGATCGGGCAAACTCTTTCTTTCCCTCTAAAGTTCTTCCCTTCAGCTTCATCGTCATGGCCTCGTCCAACGAATACTCGCGCAAAATCCTCAATTCCCCAAGCCATGCCGAGCCATGCCTTGTCAACTCTGCCAAGTCCATTTTGATGCCAGACAATTGGTTTGTCTAATACTGCCACTTTCTCCCGCACTGCCACCAATATACTATCTGTCCAGGGTCTTTTTGAACGGCAAAGCACATGTAGAATATCGCCGAACACTGAACGCCCTGTTCACGCGCAAAGCACTCAGGTATTTTCGAGAAGACTCAATTGACCAGCGGTTCCTAATAACGCCTTGGACCAAATAACAGCATTTACATCAGCATACAAGATGCCATCACCCGCCAACACTTCCGTCAGTGGCTCGCTGACGCAGCTAGGGACCCTTCTCCTAAGCAAATTATGAAGACAGCTCGTAATTTGAACATGCACACCTCTGTCCGCGTGTTTTGTGGCAATCACATCCCCGAAGAGGGCCTCATCGAAGTCTCCGAAAAATACTGGGATATCACTCGCGCTCTCCAACTTGTCAACTTCCCCCTTGCACTTCCCGGAACAAATGTCTGGAAGGCCATTCAGGCCCGTAAAGCTGCTTTCAAGTGGCTTGAAATGGCTGCCGCCAAAGCCAAAATTGCCATGGCCAGCGGTGCTGAGCCAGAATGTATGCTTGATGAGTGGGTCAAGGTTCTGCGGGATCCTACCTACAAGGGACGCAACGATTTCAGCGATCGTGAGATGGCTATGGTCATCTTCTCCTTTTTGTTCGCCTCCCAAGATGCGATGAGCAGCGGCTTGATATACGGCTTCCAGCATTTGGCAGACCACCCAGAAATTCTGGCCAAGATTCGCGAGGAACAATACCGCGTCCGTGGTAACGATGTCGACAAGCCAATGACATTGGAAATGCTTGAGAACATGCCATACCTGAGAGCCTTCGTAAAGGAGAGTTTACGAATCAAGCCCCCTGTAACCATGGTAGCTACTTTCATTTACGTGGTTTCCGACAACTGTTGACCTTCATCTCAGGTACCTTACAGAGCTACCAAGGCATTCCCGATTTCCAATGACTACACCGTTCCAGCAAACAGTATGGTAATACCTTCCTTTTACAACTCCCTGCATGATCCCACTGTGTTCCCCGACCACGATACCTTGACTCCCGAACGCTGGCTAGATCCCGACAGCTTGGCAAATACGAATCCAAAGAACTACCTCGTTTTCGGCAGCGGACCACATAGATGCATTGGTATCGAATATGCCACGATGAACATGGGCCTTGTGCTGGCTACCGCTAGCGTACTTATGGACTGGGAACACCACCTCACACCTGAAAGTGACAAGGTTCAGTAAGTACATGCGTGCTCATCAATGTTTGCATACCTACGTTACCTTCTTTTAGGATCATTGCGACACTATTTCCCAAGGACGGATGCTTGCTCAAGTTGTCACCACGTCCCAAGCCTTAGGATGGATTAATAATGAATATTCGTTTTCACTTGTGATGATACCTCTCATGCTCATATACTCCCCAACCATCGCACTTACCTTATTCGTCTGTCGCAACGATTTATTTTCCATCGGCCTCCTAACCCTCCGTCCTCAATAATGACGTACTGCCCTCATTGACTTTTAGAACTTGAAACATCCCTTTCCTTCGACATCTCCTTGCATATCACATCGTTCCCGTAAGCTAGATAACAACGCTTCCCCTTGACTCACCGCATACTACTCAGTTCTTGTCCGTTTTGTGGATGGAATATTGATACGTGGCGGTGCAGTTCACACAGAAAGTTCAACTTTTCGACCTCTACGCCATCTATCTCGTGTATACATTTAGGTGGGCAAGATGGCTTTTAATTCTGCTGGCTTGACCGAAGCGAATAAAGATGGAAGATATTTAGTGGGGGTCCTAATCCATGCACGGCGATCACACTCCGTAGATAACACCTACTCTGTGTTTCCCTCCTGCGTGTAGGCCTCGTCTTCCAAGTCAGATCCTGTTGGAGGAAGATAAGTCATTTCATGATGTGACTCGACATGCAGAGGACTGAGGTGACACTGTAAGGTCATGCTTGTCGATTCCTTGAAGGCATCTGCCTCCGCATGTCAAGACCAGCGCAATGCCAACACCCTTTTAAATGGTAAGCCCTCACCCACATCGCGCGTTTACTCCCGTCTTTGGTGGCCCAGTATTTTGAGCGATAGAATTAACCTGGTGTGGGCCGATCACATTTGTGGGCCGGCTTCCAGGTTATGGTGATCTGCTTCGATCTTGGCAGACTTGCATAAAGGAACATCGGGTACGAGAGGTTATCCCATCATACTAGATGCTAGGTCATGCCTTGCCGTTGCGTTCACCGGCTCAAGTTGGCGACATACGGCACCACAATTCATATAGCCTTACCTTTCCCAGTGTTGTAGGTTTGTGCGAAGTGGCCAATGATAACCTCTCTGATCCGATACATTCTTTCCTGGTTTATCACTTTCCTACCATCCACTTCGGGGTTGGTGGCAGTCATGAAGCAAATATAGTGTTGATTAGCTTCGTCACTTCACACAACTTTGTACAGATGCTTCCGAGGGAAGTAGTCCAGCAATAAACGAGAGGGGAAATTTGTGAAGCTTTTCTGGACAAACGGTAACGGTAATTATCTATGTAGTCCTACATAATTGCTATATCGGATGCCCGAAAAGATTCACGAAGCTTGAAGAATTTGTGTAAGAGGTTGGACATTGATGATGACCACTCACGAGTGTGAGCTATCGTTACAAGCCTTGCTCTGCATGTACATAACTCGAATGAAGATATCGTTTCACTCCCAATCAACTTGAATGCAAGGCCAGACCCAGAGGAACCACAGAATTTAACACTTAGTTCTCCCTTGCTGGTGGAATGCCTGCTCTGGACAACGCTGATGCAACATGAAGATATAACGCATTAAACAAAAGTTCTTGGTCCACAGATCTGACTGATTTAGGTAACCTGCTTTGACCCAAATCACGCTTTTATTCCACCTATTTAGCTGACTCGGCTTCCTCAAGGGGAGGTGGACCCCCGTCCTCCGAGTCCGAATCATCTGATGCACTGGTCTCAACCGTAACAGGACCGTCAGGGTCTTGACCAGCCCCCATTGACTTCATCATCTGCGGCACCAATAGTCAGTTGTTGTAAACGCAAGGGAAGCTGGACGATGTATTACCGATTCTAAATCCATACCACCGGGCATGCCACCCATGCCGCCCATGCCGCCCATACC
>Ga0307518_10001341_pt1 | contig 18372 bp, 19 predicted proteins | sample 25_EM_MG_FD_203889 | JGI IMG/M metagenome (GOLD analysis project Ga0307518, IMG submission 203889) | Populus trichocarpa ectomycorrhiza microbial communities from riparian zone in the Pacific Northwest, United States - 25_EM | ecosystem: Host-associated > Plants > Roots > Unclassified | place...
CCTTCCCTACCCTCAAAGTAGGGAAGGAGGCCTTCACGGACTTCAGGTGTCCAACTGCGTAAAGCGGCGAGGCTTAGACACCCAGCGGGTGCCAGACGGTCTTCGCCTCCAGGTATCGCCGCAGCCGCGAGATGTCGGCGTCGGCGGTCCAGTCCGGCTCGGCGTCCGGAACGGTCAAGACTCGCTTCACGGTGCCCGCGGCCTCACGCGCCAGATCCGCCCGCGCGGACGGCTCGGCGCCCGTCGGGTCGAGGGCGTTGACGTCGCCGTGCGACGCCAGCCACGAGCCCAGCTCCGACGCGCGGCCGGTCAGGATGTTCGCGACCCCGCCGGGCAGGTCGGACGTCGCCAGGACCTCCGAAAGCGTGATCGCGGGCAGCGGCCGGTCCGCGCTGGAGACGACCACCGCGGTCGAACCGGTCGCCAGCACCGGGGCCAGCACGCTCACCAGGCCCAGCAGCGACGACTGCTGCGGCGCCAGCACGCCCACGACACCGGTCGGCTCCGGCACGGTGAAGGAGAAGTACGGGCCCGCGACCGGGTTGGCCGCGCCGAGGACGGTCGCGATCTTGTCCGTCCAGCCCGCGTACCAGACCCATCGGTCGATCGACGCGTCCACAAGGGACTGAGCCTTCTTCGCCGCGACGCCTTCGGACGCGGACACCTCCGCGACGAACTGTTCGCGGCGGCCTTCCAGCATCTCCGCCACCCGGTACAGCACCTGGCCGCGGTTGTACGCGGTCGCCGCCGACCATCCGCCGAAAGCCTTGCGGGCGGCCGAAACCGCGTCGCGGACGTCCTTGCGGGACGCGTGCGAGGCGTTCGCCAGGAACTTGCCCTTGGTGTCGGTGACCGGGTACACCCGGCCCGACTCCGAACGCGGGAACTTGCCGCCGATGTAGAGCTTGTAGGTCTTCGCCACCGAAATACGGTCAGACATCGAGGTAGGCCTCCAGTCCGGTGCGTCCGCCTTCGCGGCCGAAACCCGACTCCTGGTAGCCGCCGAACGGCGCGGCGGGATCGAAGCGGTTGAACGTGTTGGCCCAGACGACGCCGGCGCGGAGCTGGTTCGCCATCCAGAGGATGCGCGAGCCCTTTTCGGTCCAAATACCGGCGGAGAGCCCGTACGGCGTGTTGTTCGCCTTGGTGACGGCCTCGTCCGGCGTGCGGAAGGTCAGCACCGAAAGCACCGGGCCGAAGATCTCCTCGCGGGCGATGCGCATCGACTGCTGGACATCGGAGAACACGGTGGGAGCGAAGAAGAAACCGCGTTCCGGCACCGGGCACGGGCTCGTCCAGCGTTGCGCGCCCTCGGCGTCGCCGGACTCCACGAGCCCCTTGATCTTCGCGAGCTGCTCGGCGGAGTTGATCGCGCCGATGTCGGTGTTCTTGTCCAGCGGGTCGCCCAGCCGCAGTGTCGATACGCGGTAGCGCAGCTTCTCGAGCAACTCTTCGGCGATGGACTCCTGCACCAGCAGCCGCGAGCCCGCGCAGCAGACGTGGCCCTGGTTGAAGAAGATCCCGTTGACGATCCCCTCGACGGCCTGGTCCAGCGGAGCGTCATCGAAGACGACGTTCGCGGCCTTGCCGCCCAGCTCCAGCGTCAGCTTCTTCGAGGTGCCCGCGATCTGGCGCTGGATGGCCTTGCCGACCTCGGTCGATCCGGTGAAGGCGACCTTGTTCACGTCGCCGTGGCCGACCAGCGCGGCGCCGATGTCCCCGGCGCCGGGCAGGATGTTCACCACGCCGGGCGGGAGTTCGGCCTGCTGGCAGATCTCCGCGAACACGAGCGCGGTCAGCGGCGTGGTCTCCGCGGGCTTGAGCACCACGGTGTTGCCGGTGGCCAGCGCGGGCGCGATCTTCCACGCCAGCATCAGCAGCGGGAAGTTCCACGGGATGACCTGCCCCGCGACGCCGAGCGGCTTCGGGTTCGGACCGTAGCCCGCGTAGTCGAGCTTGTCCGCCCAACCCGCGTGGTAGAAGAAGTGGGCGGCGGCCGTCGGCACGTCGGAATCACGCGATTCCTTGATCGGCTTGCCGTTGTCGAGACTTTCCAGCACGGCCAGTTCCCGCGACCGCTCCTGGATCAGGCGCGCGATGCGGAACAGGTACTTGGCGCGTTCGCTGCCCGGCATTTTCGACCAGACGCCTGTGTACGCCTTGCGCGCGGCCTTCACCGCGGTGTCCACATCGGACACCGACGCGGTGCCGACCTCGGCGAGCACCTCTTCGGTGGCCGGGTTGATCGTCTTGAGCGGCTCACCCGAGCCGTCGACGAATTCGCCGTTCACGAACGGCCGGTAATGCGATTTGAGGTTCGCGAGGTCGCGCGATTCTGGCGCGGGCGCGTACTCGAAGATGCCCATGGATCAGTCCACCGTCACGTAGTCGGGACCGCTGTAGTGGCCGTCGGCCTGGGTGCGGCGCTGCAGCAGGAGGTCGTTGAGCAGGCTGGACGCCCCGAACCGGAAGAGATCCGGGTTCAGCCACTGCTCACCGGCGACCTCGTGCACCGCGACCAGGTATTTGATCGCGTCCTTGGTCGTCCGGATGCCACCGGCCGGTTTGACGCCGCGCAGTTCACCGGTCTGGACGAACCAGTCGCGGACGGCCTGCAGCATCACATGGGTGACCGGCAGGGTCGCGGCGGGCGAGACCTTGCCGGTGGAGGTCTTGATGAAGTCGCCGCCCGCCAGCAGCGCGAGCCAGGAGGCGCGGCGGACGTTGTCGTAGGTGGCCAGCTCACCGGTTTCGAGGATGACCTTGAGGTGCGCGCTGCCACAGGCGGCCTTGATGGCCTGGATCTCCTCGAAGACCTGCGAGTAGCGGCCTTCCAGGAACGCGCCGCGATCGATCACCATGTCGATCTCGGCGGCTCCGGCGTCCACGGCGATCTTGGTGTCGGCCAGTTTGATCTCGCGGCTCGTGCGGCCGGCCGGGAAGCCGGTGGCCACACTCGCGACGTGGATGCCGGTGCCGCGAAGCGCCTCGACAGCCGTCTCGACCATGTCCGGGTACACGCAGACTGCCGCGACCTGCGGGGTGTCCGGGCGTTCCGGGTCCGGCCGCTTGGCCTTCGCCGCGAGCGCGCGGACCTTGCCCTGGGTGTCGGCGCCTTCGAGGGTCGTCAGGTCGACCATCGAGATGGCGGTGTCGATCGCCCAGAGCTTGGCGGCCTTCTTGATGCTGCGCGTGCCGAGTCCCGCCGCCCGCTGCTCGACGCCGACCTGGTCGACACCAGGCAGCCCGTGCAGGAACCGGCGCAGGCTCGCCTCGTCGCGAGTCGCGTCCGCCAGCGGCGACGGGGTGGCCGTCGCCGCTGACGAGCTGGTCGTAGCTGTCATACGGGTGAGTGTAAGCGGCCTACAAGCTGGGCACCGGGGCCTGGGCGGCCGCCCTGGTCGAGGGCACCACCGGGGTGCAGAACTCGCTGACCATGGGCAGCTGGCGTTTGAGCGCGGCGTCCGGCGACGCGGTGAGGTCCACGGTGGCCAGCGTCGAGATGTCCTTGCCGGAGTCGTCGTGGAAGCTGAGGGTGTTGAACCCCGGCAGGTCGCCTCCGTGGCCCCAGACGACGTGGTCCTCCGCGCAGACGCCCGCGGTCTTGAGGTTCAGCTTCATCAGGCCGAGGCCGTACTCCGAGGCGCCGCCCATCGGGACCGTCTTCTTCATCTGCGCCAGCAGGTCCGCGGGCAGCAGGCGGCCGCCGAACAGCGCCTCGAAGAACCGGTTGAGGTCCTTGCCCGACGACACCATGCCGCCCGCGCCGAAGTAGCGCGAGTAGTTGTAGGTGGTGACGTCGGTGAGGCCGCGCGGCGCGTCGTACAGCTGCTCGTAGCCGCGGGCGGCCGGGCGGATCAGGAACGGGAAGTCGCGCGGGAGCGAGGTGTCGCGCAGGTGCAGCGGCCCGGTGATCCGTTCGGCGAGCGCGCGTTCCAGCGGCTTGCGCGTGGTCTTCTCGACCAGCAGACCGAGGACGTTGTAGCCGGTGTTCGAGTACGCCCAGCTCGTCCCGGGTTTGAACTGCAGTGGCTGCTTCGTGACGCTCAGGCGGATCTGATCGTCGCTGTCGAAGTGCTCGAAGCGTTCGGTGTCGACCTCCGGGCCCGATGCCCAGGTGTCCTCGGGGGCCAGGTCACGCGGGAGGCCGCTGGTGTGCTGCAGCAGCTGGCGGACGGTGATCGGCTCCGGATAGGGCAGCAATCCGGGCAGGTAACGCTGAACGGGCTCGTCGAGCTTGATGCGCTTCTCGGCCACCAGCTGCAGGACCAGCGTCGCGACGAACACCTTGGACACACTGGCGATCCGCCAGCGGCCCGACGCGTCTGGCTTGCCGGGACGCTCGATGTCCGCGACGCCGCTGACACCGCGGAAATCGTCGGCGACGGCGACCATGCCGGGGATGCCCGCGGCGACCGCCGTGTCCATCGCGGTCTGGCGTGGATCCGCCTTCTCGGCGGCCGCCGCCGGGAGAGCGGAGACGGAAAGCAGTGCGGTACAAGCGATCGCGACGATGGTTCGGCGCATCGGAAATCCCCCCCAGTGTGTGTTCAGCCTTCGATTTCAGGCACGTCCTTCTTGCGTGGCTTCCGCTTGACGACGACCCCGCCCCAGAATGCCAGGCCGGTGATCTTCACGGTCGGCGCCGTCGGCGGCGCCGCGGGCGTCCCGGCACGGTCCTCCAGCTCGAAGGCGCCCATGAAGCCGATTCCGGTGACGTCCACGTTGATGTCGTCGGGCACGATGATGTCGATCCCGCCCATGATCGCGACCGCGGTGATCGTCGAGTGCTTCTCGGCGAACCGCGCGTGCCGCAGATCGAGTTCGGCGCCGCCCCAGAAGGCGAAACTGTTGTGCTGCGGCGGGACGACCCAGCTGCCCTTGCGCGACGCGCCCGACAAGACGGCGATCGAGGCGCCGGAGCCCGGATGCCCGCCGATCCGGTCGTCGGGCAGGCCGAGCGCGCGCGAGGTCGCCGGCTCGATCGCCGACCGCGCATGCTGCGGCAGATCCGCGGTGACCGGCTTGAGGTCGCCGACGGTCTTGGCCGCGTAGACGGTGGTGAGCCGCTCTTCCAGCTCGTTGATGGTGATGCGCCCTTCGGACATCGCCGCGTGCAGCACCTGCGCGACCTGCTCGCGGTCGGCGTCGGAGATGCGCATCTGTTCGGGGCCCGGCAGGGCCGGCTCTTCACTCACCTGGAGGAGCCTAGCGCCGACGAGAGGGCCAAGCGTCCATCTTATGGTCGACAGTGGCATCCTCCCGTGATGGGGAACTCATTACCCGGCGCCGTCGAGCTGCCGGACGGGATCAAGGTGCGCGGACGGGGCCTGGGCCGTCCCTGGCCGGACGGGCCTTCGCCGGATTTCGGACTGTATTTGGGCGGCGCGAAACTGCGCCGGAAACACGATCACCAAATGGACTGGGACCGGGCGTGGATCCGCTGGCCCGACTTCCTGCTGCCGACGGACTGGGCGGACGCGCGGCGGCGCATCGTCGACCTGCACGAGCGGGCGGCACGGGGTGAAGGAGTCGAGGTCGCCTGTTACGGCGGCGTCGGGCGGACCGGCACGGTGCTGTCCTGCCTCGCCACCCTTTCCGGGCTGAGCGCCGACGAGGCCGTGGCGTGGACGCGGGCCAATCACGACAAACGTTCGGTGGAGACGCCGTGGCAGCGCCGCTGGGTCGGCTGGTTCGCGCGGCAGACGTGAACGGCTAAATTGACCGGCATGGATGTGCACGTCGTTGATCACCCGCTGGCCAAGGCCAGGCTCTCCACCATGCGCGACGCGCGCACCGACAGCGCAGCCTTCCGCGCGGCGCTGCACGAACTGACCGTCATGCTGGTCTACGAAGCCACGCGCGACATGCCGGTGCGGATCGAGCGGATCCACACGCCGGTGGCGCGCACCGACGGCTACGCGCTGGCGAGCCCGCCGCTGCTCGTGCCGGTGCTGCGCGCCGGGCTCGGGATGGCGGACCAGGCGCACAAGCTGATCCCCGACGCCCAGATGGGTTTCGTCGGCCTCGCCCGCGACGAGGAGACCCTCAAGCCGACGCCGTACCTCGAATCGCTGCCCGAATCGCTCGCCGACCGGCCGGTGATGGTGCTCGACCCGATGCTGGCGACCGGTGGGTCGATGGAGTACACGATCCGGCTGCTCACCGACCGCGGCGCCACCGACGTCACGGCGATCTGCGCGCTGGCGGCGCCCGAGGGCATCGAACATCTGAAGAAGACCGGGCTGCCGCTGCGGGTGGTGACCGCGAGCATCGACGAGCGGCTGAACGATTCCGGGTTCATCGTGCCGGGTCTCGGGGACGCGGGGGACCGGCAATACGGGGCCGTCTGACCGCGCCCGACCTGCGTTTAGCCCGCTAAACGCGATCCGGTACCGATCACGAGGGCGGCAGAGTCCGTGAAGGCCTCCTTGAGAGACCCAGAGTCCCTCAAGGAGGCCTTCACGGACCGGTCCCGGTAAAGCCCAAACCGGCGGATCGCCTTTAGCGGGCTAAACGCGATCCGGGCGCCGACCTGCGTTTCGCGGGCTAAACGCGACGCAGCCAGCCCGAGGCGTTCGCCCGCAGCGCGGCCTCGTAAGCCGCGCTCACGGTGAACTCGTCGGGCAGGTTGCCGTTCAGCTCCAGCGACACGAGGCCGTGCACGATGCCCCAGCAGCTCACGGCGATGACCTCGGGCGGCACGTCGAGGAAGGTGCCGTCGGCGACGGCCTTGCGGATCGTCTCCTCGAGCGGCGCCATCGTGGCCCGCGCCTGCTCGGACGTCTCCTCCGCCGGCTCGAAACCCGGCACCGACTTCGTGAACATGATCGCGTAGAGGTGCGGGTCGGCCAGCGCGCTCTCCCGGTACGCGACGCCCAGCCGCACCAGATCCTCGACCGGGTCGCCGCTCAGCGTGACCCCCGACATCCGGCCGCCGAAGCGGCGGAAGCCCTCGGTGAACAGGGCGCTGACGAGATCCGTTTTCCCGCCGAAGAGCGAGTAGACCGCGGTGGTGGACGTGCCGACGTCGGCGGCCAGTTTGCGGAGACTGAGCGCCTTCGGGCCTTCGGCCGAGATGAGCTCACCGGCGCGGTCCAGCAGTTTCAGCCGGAGGTTCTCGTCGTGCGTCCTGGGGCGGGGCATGATCCCAGCGTAACGCAACGCTGTTATCAATCGCTCGGATTCGGAGTTGACCTGGAGCGCACTCCAGGTCGTACTGTCGTCGACATGAGCTACTCGATAGCGGAAGCCGCGCGACGTAGCGGACTGTCCATCGACACTCTCCGGTACTACGAGCGCATCAAACTCGTCGAGCCCCCGGCGCGGGACGCCGCGGGCCGGCGCGCCTACACCGACGACGACCTCGGATGGCTGGGGTTCCTGACCAAGCTGCGCCTGACCGGCATGCCCATCAAGCGGATGCGGGAGTACGCGTCGCTGCGCCACCACGGGGCGGCGAGTGCCGGACGGCGCAAGTCGATCCTCGTCGACCAGCGCACCTCCGTCGCCGAGAGGATCGCCGAGCTGCAGGCCTGCCTCGACATCCTCGACTACAAGATCGACCACTACGACCAGGTGGAGCGCAAGGTGCTCGGCACCGGAGCCACCGTGGAGGGAATTTCAGCGTGATCAGCACCAGGAGGCTCGGCGGTCTGGAAGTCGGGGCGCAGGGACTCGGCTGCATGGGGATGAGCCAGGCCTACGGTGTCCGCGACGACGACACGGAGTCGATCGCCACCGTCCACCGCGCCCTCGAACTGGGCGTGACCCTGCTCGACACCGCGAACGTCTACGGCGCGGGAGCGAACGAGGAGCTGGTCGGCCGCGCGATCGCGGGCAAGCGGGACCAGGTCGTGCTGGCGACCAAGTTCGGCATCGTCTGGGACAAGGACGGCGGGATGTCCGCCCGCGGCGACGCGGCGTACGTCAAGCAGAGCTGCGAAGAGTCGCTTCGCCGGTTGAACGTCGACCACATCGACCTCTACTACCAGCACCGCGTCGACCCGGGCACGCCGGTCGAGGAGACCTGGGGCGCGCTCGCGGAGCTGGTCCAGGAAGGCAAGATCCGCTTCGCCGGGATCTCCGAGGCCAGTGCCGAGACCATCCGTCGCGCGCACGCCGTCCACCCGGTGACCGCGCTGCAGAGCGAATGGTCGCTGTGGACTCGCGGCATCGAGGGCGAGATCCTGTCGACCGCCCGTGAGCTGGGCGTCGGCATCGTGCCGTTCTCGCCGCTCGGCCGCGGTTTCCTCACCGGCAGCGTGACGTCGGTGAAGGACCTGCCGGAGGACGACATGCGCCGCGGGCTGCCCCGGTTCGCCGAGGGGAACTTCGAGCGCAACATGGCCATCGTCGAGGCGCTTCGCGCGCTGGCCGAGCAGAAGGGCGTCACCGCGGGACAGCTCGCGCTCGCGTGGGTGCAGGCGCGGGGCGACGACGTCGTGCCGATCCCGGGCACGAAGCGCCGCAAGTACCTCGAAGAGAACACCGCCGCCGCGGACCTGGAACTGTCCGAAGTGGACATCGAAGCCATCGAAAAGGCCGCGCCGCTGGAGGCGATCGCCGGTGAGCGTTACCCGGAGCGGCTCGCCCGCGCGGCAGGCAAGTAAAACCCGAGAGAAGTGCGAGAAGAAATCATGACGGGTTCCACCCTGCCCACCCGCGGGCTCGGCACGCTGGAAGTCGGCGCGCAGGGGCTCGGCTGCATGGGCATGAGCGAGTTCTACGGCCAAGGTGACGACACCGAATCGATCGCCACGATCCACCGCGCGATCGAACTGGGGGTCACCCTGATCGACACCGCCGACATGTACGGCTTCGGCCGCAACGAGGAACTGGTCGGCAGGGCCCTGGCGGGCAAGCGCGACCAGGTCGTGCTGGCGACCAAGTTCGGCATCGTGCGCGACGAGGCGGACCCCTCGAAGCGCGGCATCCGCGGCGACGAATTCTATGTGCGGCAACAGGTCGAGGCGTCGCTGCGCCGGTTGAACGTCGATCACATCGACCTCTACTACCAGCACCGCGTCGATCCGGAGGTGCCGATCGAGGAGACCGCGGGCGCGCTGTCCTCGCTGGTCGAGCAGGGGAAGATCCGGCACATCGGGTTGTCCGAGGCCGGTCCGGAGACGATCCGCCGGGCGCACGCCGTGCATCCGGTGACGGCCGTGCAGACGGAATGGTCGCTGTGGTCGCGCGACATCGAGAACGAGGTCGTCCCGGTGTGCCGGGAGCTCGGCATCGGGCTGGTGCCGTATTCCCCGCTGGGCCGCGGTTTCCTCACCGGTCGCTTCAAGTCCAAAGAGGACTTCGCGGACGGTGACTTCCGCCAGACGACCCAGCCGCGGTTCGCCGAAGGCAACCTGGAGCGGAACCTCGCGATGGTCGAGGCGCTGCGCGCGCTGGCCGAAGAGAAGGGTGTCACCGCCGGTCAGCTGGCGCTGGCCTGGGTGCAGGCCCAAGGCGACGACGTCGTGCCGATCCCGGGCACCAAGCGTCGCAAGTACCTCGAAGAGAACGTCGCGTCCGTCGGCCTGAAGCTGACCGCCGAGGACGTCGCCGCGATCGAAGAGGCGGTTCCCGCCGACGCGGTCGCGGGGGAGCGCTACCCCGAAGCGGCCATGCGGCTGCTGTCCCGCTGAACACGAAAAGCCGGCGCCCTCGGAAAAGGGCGCCGGCTTTTTCGTTGTCAGAGCGAGGAATTGACCGCTTCGACCACGCCGTCGAGGGCCACCGTCTGCTGCTCGCGGGTCGCGAGACCGCGCACCGTCACGTTCCCGGCGTCCCAGTCCTCCTGGCCCACGATCACCACGGCCCGCGCCCCGGCCTTGTCGGCCCGGGTGAGCTCCTTGCCCAGCTTGCGGAGTTCGACGGGCGTGGACGTGCGCAGTCCGGCCTTCCGGAGCCGTCCCGCGACCTCGCGCGAGGCGTCGGTGAGCTCCTCGGTCACCGGGATCACGACGACGTCGACCTCGCTGCGCGGCTTCGGGGTGAGGCCGTGCGTGTCGAGGAAGTCGATCAGCGTGACGTCACCCATGCCGAAGCCGATCCCGGGGATCTGCTGCGACGTGAACAACGACGCCAGGTCGCTGTAGCGGCCGCCGCCGAAGAGGGCACGACGGTTCTCCGGAGAGGTGTCGAAGACCTCGAACACGGTCGACGTGTAGTACGCGAGCCCGCGCACGATCATCGGATCGAACGTGATGAGGTCCGCGGCGCCGCTGTTCAGCACCTTGACCAGGTTCGAGTTCTCCTTGACCTGCTCCGGCAGTTCGTCGAGCAGGGCCGAGCCCGAGGACAGGGTCTCGGTCAGCTTCTCGAACTGCTTGTCGGTCAGCCCGATCTCGGCCGCGGTGTCGCTCAGCTTCGTGCGGTCCGACTTCTCCCAGCGGTCCACCAGGGTGAACACCTGCGGCAACTGCTCCGCGGTCACGCCGACGATGTCGGTGAGCGCCGACGAGAGCAGGTTCCGGTCGTTGGCCCGCACCTGGAACATGTCCGGGGTCGCCCCGAGCGCGCTCATCATGTCGTGGATCAGCTCGAAGATCTCGATCTCGCAGTTCGCACTGTCCGAACCGAAGATGTCCGCGTTGATCTGCCAGTGCTCACGGACCCGCCCGCGCTGCGGCCGCTCGTAGCGGTGGCAGTTCGGGTGGCTGTACCAGCGCACCGGGAACTGCAGCGACTTGGCGTTGCCCGCGATCATCCTGGCGACCGACGGCGTCATCTCCGGGCGCAGCGCCAGCCGCTCGCCGCCCTTGGTGGTCAGCGTGTACAGCTGCTGGTCGGCGATCTCCTGCCCGGACTTCCGCTCGTAGATCTCGGCGGGTTCGAGGATCGGCCCGTCGTAGCGGAGGAAACCCCGCAGTTCGAGCACGTCGTAGAGATGGCCGAACACCTGCGTCCGGACGGACATCTCGGCGGGCAGGAAGTCGCGGGTCCCCTTGGCGGGGGCTGTCGGCAGGTATTCAGGCACGTCAACAAGCTTAACGAGCCGTTTCCAGCGGTTTTGTCAGGGGAAGGCGAGGCCGTACGCGGTGGTCAGGATCGCCGCCCCGAGCAGGACCGCTCCGGCGCTGGTGACCCGCCCGCCGAGCTTGCCCTTGCCCGGTGCCAGGTGCAGGAAGAAGCCGCCGGACTGGGCGAGCACGCCGAACAGCAGCAGGAAGCACACGATCCACCGGGCGGTGTCCGGGAGCCCGGTCTGCCCGAGGATCTGCAGCGCGACCAGCGCGAGGACCAGCAGAACGCCGGCGTGCGCGTGGCCGGCGCGGAACATCCCGCGCTGGTGTTCGGTCAGCTTCTTGTCGCGCAGGACGCCCATCAGCGCGTAGCCGCCGTACATCACCGTCGGCAGCGAAACGAGGGCGATGACGGTGAAGAGTTTGATCGGTCCTTCCATGCGGCAACGATAACACTGTTTTAAAACGGTGTCACCAAACTTGTCGTCCCACTTCCGGTGACGCGGCACGGAACTCGCGTGATTGAAGGCGTAACTCGCGTGATCAGCGGCGTAACACCGAGTGCGGCCTCCGATCACGCGAGTTACGTGCCGGATCACGCTAGTTACGCCTTCGATCACGCCGCGACGCGGTCGGCTCTAGCCTGAAACGACCAACCCGCGCGAAAGGATCAGGCGGAGGTTCCGGAGGGCGGCGAGGTCGGCGAGCGGGTCGCCGTCGACCACCAGGACGTCGGCGCTCAGCCCGGGGGTGAGCCGTCCGGTGACGTCGCCGAGGCCGAGCCCGGCGGCGGAGTCCTCGGTCGCGATCTCGAGGATCCGGCGCCTGCCGAAACCGAGCCATTCGTAGAGTTCGAGGGCGCCGACGGGGTCGTCGAAGACCGAGCCGGGCAGCCCGGCGTCCGTGCCCGCCAGGAGCGGGACGCCCAGTTCCTCCAGCCAGGACAGCCTGCCGTAGACGGTCTTCGCGAGCTCCTCGCCCATGCGCTCGGCCAGCGTCCGCCAGTTGCGGCTGCTGGTCGAACAGGCCGCGATGCCCTCGGCGGCCATCCGCTTGGCGACGCCCTCGCGCCGGTCCTGCCGCTGGGGCCCGGTCATCCAGGTGCAGTGCTCGATCGTCGCCACGCCCGCCTCGACCGACGCCTCGATCGCGTCCGCGCCGTGGGCGTGCGCCGCGACGGGGAGCCCGTGGCGCCCCGCGTGCTCGACGATCAGGCGCAGCGCCCGGACGTCGAACTGGGACTCCCACATGTCCGCGCCGCCCTCGGTGATCTGGCCGCCGCTGGCCATCACCTTGATCACGTCCGCGCCGGCGGCCGCGTTCGCGTCGATCATGGCCCGGATCGCGTCGTCGCCCTCGACCTCGCCGCCGAAGAAATGACAGTGTCCATTGAGGACGGTCAAGGGGGATCCGGCGGTCAGCAGACGCGGCGCGGCGGCGCCTTCGAGTTCCGCACGGACCCGCGCGCCCAAAGCGCCGCGATCGCCGAGATCCCGCACCGTCGTGACGCCGCTGCGCAGCAACTGCCCCAGGCGATCCTTGGCGCCCGCGCGCAGGGCTTCGTCGTCGCTCGCCAGGAAGTTCGGCAGCATCTCGCGGCTGGCGTCGAACGCCAGGTGCACATGGGCGTTGAACAGGCCGGGCAACAAGGTCGCTCCGGGGAAGTCGAGCCTTTCGGCGTCCGGCGACGCCTGTGCCAGAACCTCGGCGCGCGGGCCCGCCGCGAGGATGCGGTCGCCCTCGACGAGCACGGCGCCGTCCTCGACCGGTGTGCTCGGACGCGGCAGGATCCGGCTCGCGGTCAGCAAAAGCTGTGTCGTCATGCGTCGCTCCTGGAGACGGCGGCGGAGAGCGCGAGCAAGGGCCGCACGTCGGATTCGATGTCGGAGGCGCCGCCGGGGAGCACGAGTTTCGCGCGCCCGTCGGTCTCTTCGCCCGCGGTCTGCCGGGCGATCGCCGTCTTCAGCGCCGCCGCGGCCGCCTGCGGATCGTCCGCGGCGAGCGCGGTCAGATCGGTTTCCAGATAAGGGCTCAGCTGCACGAGCCCGTCCCGGATCTCGATCACCCGGCGGTAGTACCGGCGGTGGACCGTGCGCGGCCGCCACCGCTCCCACGCCCCCTGCGGCGTGGTCCGGAGCACGATGTTCGGGTAGATCCCGGCCAGCGCGGTCCACAACGGGGTGAGCTCGTCGTGATGCCGCCGGTGCTGGCGGCGCCGTCGCAGCGCGGCGAACCGCGCGCGGGCGCCGGGATAGGTGATCCCGGCGAGGAAGAGCACGATCCCGAGGAGCACCAGCGGGACGGCGACGGTGAGCAGGAACGGGATCGACGGCCCGAACGCCCAGGCGAGCACGATGTAGAGCGCGCGGAAGACGCTGCCGACGGAGAGGCAGATCAGCCCGGCGGCGCTGAGTTTCAGCCCGATCTTCAGATGGCGGTCCGCGGTGCGGATGTACCGGAAGATCCACCAGGCGCAGGCAGCGAGGCCGTAGATCAGGTAGATCCCCGCGCCGAGGTAGAACAGCGCCACGCCCGGTACGTGCACGAGCTTCGGGCTCAGCGCCAGCCCGCGCACCTCCGGCGGGGTGACGGCCATGGCGACCAGCATCAGCGCGATCGCGCCGGACAACGGGATCAGCTCGAACAGGACGCGCCCCGGCCTGCGCGGGCCCAGCGCGGAGCCGAGGAACACGATCAACAGCGCGCAGACGCCGATGGCGAGCAGGACGTTGTTGACCAGGCGGCCGGTGCCCTTGCCGGTCAGGTCGTCGAGCCAGCCGACGATGACCTTCTGCTGGGCGAGGAAGGAGCCCGCGACGCAGACGATCGTGATCGTGATCGCCCAGTTCGGCAGCAGGCGGGGTGCTCGGTAGGTCTGGTAGATCCGCCAGGCGAGCGCGGTCGCGAACAGCACCATCGCCACGACGTTGATGGGGGAGAACAGTGAGGTCACAGCCACCCTTGATGGTCGCCCAGCGCGCCTTGGACGCGGCGGACGTCATCGTCGTCGGCGCGACGGGGAATCGTGTAGTTCAAGACCGACGCCCATTCGAGGATGATGGTCGCCACGGTCTCGGCTTCCCATTCGTGCGCCTCATCGTAGGAGGTGCGGCGTAAAGCGCGGTGTACCGCGTCGCCGTCGAGCCCGGGGGCGGGGCCGCGCAGGAAGTCGGCGGGTTCGGCGTCGCCGCCGGGATGGTGATCGGCGAGCATATGCCCGAGTTCGTGCAGGATGATGTGGTCCTGATGGGACTTCGTGGTCTCCTGCTGGAAGAAGATGTAGTCCGCCGAGCCGGTGGCGATCCAGCAGCCGAACGGGCCGGGGACCTCCAGCGGATAGGGCATCAGGCGGATCGGCCTGCCGCGCTGTTCGCCGAGCCGCTCGCAGAGCACGCCGACGTCGAGCGGCGGCTCGATGTCGAGCTTGTTCAGCATCTTGCGGCAGCGCTTGCGGAGTTCCCGTTCCTTCATCGGTTCTCTTCCGGCTGCTCGCGCTCGGCCCGTTCGTAGCGTTCGACGAGTTCCAGCAGGTCCATCACCTGACGACGGCCCTGCGGGGACAGCTCCTGTGCGCGCATGGCCATGAGCGTCGCCTCTCCGGCGGGCTGGGGCTCCTGCTCGTCGAAGAAGTAGGTGATCGGCACCCCGAACAGTTTCGCCAGCGCTTCGACGTAGTGGATCTTCGGGTTGACGCGTTTGCCCGTGGCGAGCTGCTGGAGGTACGCGGGCGACATGGTGGGCCCGCCGGCGCGGTCGATCGCCGCGGACAGCTCGCGGTAGCTGTGCGGGGCGCCTTCGTCCGCGCGCCGCGAATCGATCAGCGCGGTCAGTTTCTGGGCGAAGGTCTGATACGGCGACATGACCCCCCAACCGTTCCGTAGTCCCGTTCCGTAGTTGGAGTGTAACGCGATACAGCCTGTCCGCAGCTGTTGACAGCGCATGTATGCAGTGGTTTACAGTTGTCAAGCGGTTTCGTGCCGTGTCCGGTCTCTTGCTCCGGAATCCGTGCCCTGGGGGTGCACGGACGCCGGAGTGAGAGCCGTTCTTTCCGGTGGGTGCACAAGATCGTGCCGGATGTAGTACGCTGAGGCAGCCAAGGTTGATCGCCATCACGGCGAACCCTTGGCCTAGGCCTGTTGCCGGAGGTCGACCCCCAGGGCTTCCGGTGACAGGCCCCTTTACTTTCACCGCATTCAGAGGACGAAATGCGGCAGGGCGTCAGGGCATGAGCGTGGCGGCCAAGGTGCCGCCCAATTCGAAACAGGCCTCGAGATCCGCTTTGCCCGGTTCGCCGGTGACGAGCACCGGCGAGGCCGCGCTCTCCCAGCCGAGGCCGGTCGTGATGGCCTCGATCCCGCGCACGGTGCCGGACGTGTCGTTGTTGCCGTGCACGAAGAACCCGAACGGCCGCCCCCGCGTGGAATCCAGGCACGGGTAATAGACGGTGTCGAAGAAATGCTTCAGCGCGCCGGACATGTAGCCCAGATTCGCCGGGGTGCCGAGCAGGTAGCCGTCGGCGTCCAGGACGTCGGGCACGGTCGCGCCCAGCGCCGCGCGGCGCACGACGTCGACGCCCTCGATGTCCGGATGGTTCGCGCCGGAGAGCACGGCTTCGAACATCGCCTGCGTCGAGGGCGACGGCGTGTGGTGGACGATCAGCAGCTTCGGCACGTCACGCCAGCCGGGACTCGATGTCGGTCCGGAGCGCGGCCAGCCGGGCGTCCGCGGCGGCACGCGCCTCGGCGAGGTCGCCGGTGACCGGCTCCTTGATCTGCAAGTACGCCTTCAGTTTCGGCTCGGTCCCGGACGGCCTGATGACGACACGCAGCCCCTCGCCGGTCAGGCGGAGGACGTCGGCGTCGGGCAGGAGGTCCTCCATCGTGACGCCGGTGCCGCCCAGCGACGCCGGGGGAGTGGCCCGCAGACCCGCCATCAGGCGCTCCCGCACCGACAGGTCGGTGACCCGCAGCGAGACCTGATCCGTCACGTGCACGCCGTGCTTCACGGCCAGCTCGTCGAGGACGTCCAGCGGCCCGCGGCCCGCCGCGCGCAGGGAAGCGGCCAAACCCGCGGCGAGCACGGCGGCGGAGATGCCGTCCTTGTCGCGCACGAAACCGGGATTGACGCAAAGGCCGAGCGCCTCTTCGTAAGCGAACACGAGCCCTTCGCCGGCGCGGACCAGCCATTTGAACCCGGTCAAGGTCTCCGCGTAGCGCGCTCCGAATTCCTTCGCGACTTCGCCGAGCATCGACGACGAAACGATGGTCGTCGCGACGAGCGGATCCGGCGAGTCCACTGTGGACAGCACATGCCAGCCGAGCAGGACACCGGTCTCGTCGCCGCGCAGCATCCGCCACGAACCGTCCCGCTCGCGCACCCCCAGCGCGCAGCGATCGGCGTCCGGGTCGAGCGCGATCGCCAGGTCGGCGTCGACCTCGGACGCCAGTGCCAGCAAGAGATCCGTCGCGCCCGGTTCCTCCGGATTCGGGAAGGAGACCGTCGGGAAGTCGGGATCCGGCTTGGACTGCTCGGAGACCAGGCTCAGCTCGGTGAAACCGGCGCGCTCGAACGCGGCGCGCAGGGTTTCCGCGCCGACGCCGTGCAACGCCGTCGCGGCGACCTTGACCCCGCGTTCCGGGCCTCGCGGCAGCAGCGCGACCTTGGCGAGGTACGCGTCCCGGAGTTCGTCGCCCAGCACTTCGGCACCGGGCTCGCGCGGCACGCTGATCGCCGGGGGAGCGGCTTCGATGGCCCGCTCGATCTGCCCGTCCGAAGGCGGGACGATCTGGCCACCTGTCGCGTCGTAGAGCTTGTAACCGTTGTCGGTCGGGGGATTGTGCGACGCGGTGATCTGGATACCCGCCACCGCGCCGAGTTCCAGGACGGCGAACGCGAGCACCGGCGTGGGCAGCGGGCCGGGCAGCGTCTTCACCGCGAACCCGGCGGCCGTCAGCACCTCGGCGGCGGCCTTGGCGAAGGCCTCCGAACCGTGCCGCGCGTCGCGGCCGACCACCACGACGCCGCCCGGATGTCCTTGTGCGGTCAGCCAGGCCGCGACGCCCGCCGTCGTCCGGGTGACGACCGCGACGTTCATCCCATGGGGGCCCGCGCGCACCGGGCCGCGCAGCCCGGCGGTGCCGAATTCGAGCGGTCCGGCCATGCGGTCCGCGAGTTCGTCCGCCGCCCCGGCTTCGCCGCCCATCGCGCGGGCGAGGATGTTCTGCAGCTCGACGCGGGAATCGTCGTCCGGGTCGTCGGCGATCCAGCGGAACGCCCGATCCCGGAGATCCGAGGTCAAGGAAGTCGTCACCGAGTCAGCCTACGGGTACGTTGGAGAGGGTGCGATTGATCTTCACTTCTCTGGTGAGTCATGGTCATCTCTATCCCCTACTACCGCTCGCCGTCGCCGCTCGCGACGCCGGGCACGAGGTCGTCTTCGCCACCGGCGAAGACATGCTGGCAGTGGTTGAAAAGGCCGGGCTGGCACCGGAAAGCGCCGGATTCGGGATGCGGGAGGCGTTCGAGTCGATCGCCGGGCCCGACGCTCCGAAGCCCAACGCCTCCGACGCTCCGCCCGAGTCGTTCTATCCCGTTATCGGCGAAGTGTTCGGAAAGGTGCTGCCTCGGCGATTCGTCGCCGATCTCACACCGGTGCTGGAGCGGCACCGGCCGGATCTCGTCGTCTACGAAAGCGGCAACGCCGGGGGCGCCATCGCCGCCCATCTCGCCGGGATTCCCGCGATCGGGCACGGATTCGGCCGGTTCTCGCCGGATGACCTCATGGACGTCATCTACGGCCGCATCGGGGAATTCGCCGCGGAAGTCGGTCTCGAAGGCGTGAATCCGCCGTTGTTCGGCGATCCTGTCGTCGACATCTGTCCGGAATCGGTGCAATCGCCGGAATTCCTGGCCGCGGCGAACCGGATCCCGCTGCGTCCGGTCGGCTGGGCCGAGCCGGGAGATCTCCCGGCGGGCGTGGTCGGCCGGGACAAGAGCCGTCCGCTCGTCTACCTCACCCTCGGGACCGCGTTCGGTGACGAAGGCGTGTTGAAGCGGGCCATCGGTGGTCTCGCGCGGCTCGACGCGGACGTCATCGTCGCGGCGGGCCCGACGGTGGATCCGGCGAGCCTGGGCGAAGTCCCGGGCAACGTCCGGGTCGAGGCGTGGGTGCCGCAGGTCGAGCTGCTGCCGCACGTCGATCTCGTGGTCCACCACGGCGGCAGCGGGACGACGATGGGTGCCTTCGGCGCCGGGCTGCCGCAGCTGGTGCTGCCGCAGGGGGCGGATCAGTTCACGAACGCCGCGGCCGTCGTCGCGGCCGGGGTGGGTGTCCAGCTGATCGGTGCCGAGGCCGTCGACGACGTCATTTTCGAGCAGGCGCGGAAGTTGCTCGCCGACGAGACCGTCCACG
>Ga0307518_10001342_pt1 | contig 18352 bp, 6 predicted proteins | sample 25_EM_MG_FD_203889 | JGI IMG/M metagenome (GOLD analysis project Ga0307518, IMG submission 203889) | Populus trichocarpa ectomycorrhiza microbial communities from riparian zone in the Pacific Northwest, United States - 25_EM | ecosystem: Host-associated > Plants > Roots > Unclassified | place...
GAGGTAAGAAATGGATATTTATAATTTCTAAATAATTATGAAGTGTTTAAAATGAATAAAATGACAAACAAAATATATAGGTTTTAGATATAGACCCTTGATTTTCCAAAATTAATTCCTATTGTTCTACGACCTTATCTTATTTATTTATTTTTTTATGTATTTCGCACGGTGTACATCCTTCTAGTTATTTATATTTTTGAAATATTTGTGACAAGAGATGTTAAGAAGGTTAATATCATAAAAAAAAAAAAACCATTTTATGAAGAAATTTGTACTTGAAATATTAGGCTCAATTTCCTCCATACATAAAATATCCTCCTAAAATTAGGACACCTGAATTTCATTAAAATTCCATGATATATAAGAAAAAAATCAAGACGCACGCTAGAGTGAATATCAAGATTTAAAGGGGTGTAATTAAAGATTATGATTTGATTTTAGTGAATCAAGTTTAATTTCTTATTCAAGATAAATAAACTAAAAATTAAAACCTTGATAAAAACGGAAGGATTATAATCTAATATGATTTCTAAACCACATAAATAATATCACAAAAAAAAAATAAAAAAAAATAGAGGTTAATTATAAATATCTAACTTAATTTTTAAAAGATTCAATATCAAAAGCATCAACGGACAAGTTTTTAAGAATGAAGCTCAAAGAGTCTTTTCAGCAAAATGAGATGGCAAATTGTTTCTCCACTCGAGATTTTTTCTCCCTGAGTGTATCTTTATCAAGAATCAATGGAAATCATGTCATTGACATTCATGCATGGGAGTTGCTTGATGGTGGTAGTAGGCTCTATCATGATTGGAAAAAATAGTGATTACAACTTTGAAGAATTTATCTAGATCTTGACATGATTTGTCCGCTCATAATTAATAATATTTACCGAATTCTATCTTAATTTATGCAGATCTTGACATGATTTCACTTCGAAAAACCTGAATAATTCTCATTTGATTCGCGGTAGAATGCAAGGGGTGCCTGCTTCACAGTTAACTCGATATTCTATCAGTATCCCCACGAGAGAGGGGGGGAGAAAAGGGAGGAGTGGCGTAGGCTTAGGTCACCAAATTTCCAGGGGGGTGACGTGATATATGGCTTCTAGGTCTTGATGTCTCCATCTCCAAATCTGAACCATAGGATAGGACCATTATCCATATTTTTCTGGGAGATATAATATAATATAATATAATATGGAAAGAATTCAAGAAATAAGTAGGACCAAGCACGCCGCGTGGGACCATTGGCGCACAAATACACACACCACACCTCAGTTTCCCCAGTTAAGACCGAGCTGAACCCCACCCCGAAAAAGTGAGACCTGAACTGAATAAAGAAGATGAGCATAAATGGCATAAAATCCAAAAAAAACACTGACAAGTGTCGACACGAGATACGCGAAAAGAATAAAAAGTTCATCTTGGAGAACATCTGTGCTCTATAATAATTATATTATATTAGCTGAGATTATTGGTGGTTGAATCCTCGTTTGTTTGTTAAATTTAATGGAGATAGTTAGCTGGTGAGAATTGATTGACATGGTGTGTGTTGAAAACATATCCACCCAATTCATGCCTTCTTTGCTACTAGTCACTATTTGTTTTTCCGTTTTAAAACTTAATTTATCTGAGTTTTTCATTTAATTTGGCTTAAGAAAATTAAATTGTCAATTTAATGTACCATTTACACAATATAAATTATCAGAAGTTATATATATATTAAAAACCATTAAACAACAAGTCCATCTGTTAGATTGTCCAGCACAGAATTGGGAAGCACAAAATGAACAGAATCTGCAGTGAATGAATGTATTGTAGTTGTAGAGAATAATATAAATTAATATTTATTTTTTTTATTTTTTTAAAAAAATTAATATTTTTTTGGTGTTTTCAAATTATTTTGATATGTTGATATCAAAAATAATTTTAAAAAAATAAAAAATATATTATTTTAATATATTTTTGAGTAAAAAACACTTCAAAAAATAACTGCGCTAGCTCTCAAACAATAATCTTTGTATTATTTTTTCAAAAAAAAAAAGATTTGATTTTAGTAGTTGATTAGACGTTGATGGAGTTTTAAATCGTGTTCAGGTGTAAAAAAATAACTCAGTTTTCTGAAAAATATCTCTACAAAAAATTGTTTTTTTTTTCATTCAAGGAGTTTAAAAACATGCCTTTTCAATTCCTCAACTTATAACTAGTTTTGAAAAAATATATTTTTATTTAGTTTAAGTTTTTCTATTAATTTTTTTTTATTTTTTTTATCTAGAATTAACAAAAACATGTGTTTTTGTTTATTTTAGGTGACTCGGACATGCTTTATTATTTATACAAATTTATCAACACAAGAGCTTGTATTAATTTTCCTTTTAATTTATGGTGTTTAATAGATCCCCAAGTCATATTAGTCTCTTTCATTACATATTTTCTATTTGATTTTTTATGTTGTTGATCATGAAAAAAACAATTATAACATTATAAACAATATCTCTACCTCGTCCATGTAATAAATTATATAAAAAAAGATAATAAGATTAATTAGTGAGGTGGTATGAGAAAAAACATCATTAAAAGTTAAATGAACAACCATTTATAGGTAAAAACTTATAATTTTTTTTAGAATTTTAAATGTTTTTCAATTTTTAAAGTGATTTTTTTATATAAATTCATTAAATAAACACATCTTCTACCTTCTTCGCATAAAATGAAAATTAGAAATGACAAATAAAAATAAAAATTATATACAACTAAACAACTCCTTATTCCTTGTTGTCCTCTTTATTATGATTTTGCCCAATGTCCAATGTCCAAATTACGAGCTAGGTAACTCGTGAGTTTTAATTTGTTAGTACCTCACGTGTTTTTACACGAATTAAAGTTTATATGTGTTTAATTTTTAAAGTATTTTTTTTTATTCTTAAAAGTTAATAAATTAAAACAATCTAAAAATACTAAAAAATAAATTAAAATAAAAAAAATAAATTTTAATAAAAAATAAATTTAATCTCAATATCAAACCAACACGAAGGCACGAGGCGATTGCATGCGAATCCTTTATTTACTCAAACTTTTTCTCTTCTTCCTTTCTTTGTTTGGTGATTCATTTAAATCTTTATAGTCAAGATGTTGAATTTAGAGTGGATTTCACCGATCAAGAATAGTGGGGATTAAATTATTTACCTAACGAAAGAAATGGGATTATATGCTCATTAAATTAATATGAAAATAGATATAATACTAACATGGATAGATTTAACAGAGCTGTGGAATTATTCAGAAAAACAAATATAAAAAGAAACAACCAGAGTTCTAGCCGTTAATGTTTTACGTTTCAAAATAATTTTTAAAAAATTTAATTTTTTAATTTATTTTAAATTATTTTTTTATTTTTTTAAATTATTTTGATATGCTAATATTAAAAATAAATTTTTTAAAAAAATAAATATATTTTTAAATAAAAATACTGTAACAATTGTTATAGTAACATAAGAAAACACTCTATCATGTGCCTAGGATGTATCTAAATGTATAATCAAGAACAAAATAATATTTTAAAAAAATTACAGTTAGGAAACAAGATATTAAATTGAAAGTAAGATGGGCGTTGCATTTAAAGTAAGGAGTCTGCTGGAAAATGCAAAGGGGTCATTGGAATTGAATCTAATTGTTGAATTAGAATTAACATTTAAGTCAAACAACCCTTTATTATTTGAAAGGACAGAAGAAAATAAAAAAGAGAGAAGAAACTAGGCTAACCAATGCAGGGAAAGGTCCTCTTTGCCTAACCCGTGGAGACTAAAAGAGCAGGCGGTCTTTGTAATATTTCTGGGGAACTGCTCGTTCTTCTAGGACAAAAACAAATATAGTTTTTTTAAAAAAAATTTAGCTCAGTAAAAAAATAAAATAAATGATACAGTATAAAAATAAAATTCAAAAAAATAATATATTATAACGAGTCCCATATCTCATTCTAATAAAAAATGGCTATAAAAGTTTTTCTGGTCTCCCAACTCCCTCCATAAAAAAAACAATGCCGACAATTATTAATTCTAAAACACAAGTTTCAACCCATCTTTCTAACACATTTCATAATTCATTAAAATTTACAATTTACAATTTACAGTTCATAACTAAACATAATAAAAATTCACGTAACATTTTATTAAATTTAAATTAAATTCATAATTTTTATAACTTTGAAGCATATAATCTAATTACATCTAGAAATTACCCAAACTCATAAATGGACCTAAAGCACTCATAGAAAAGCTTGCACCACCCCAATTGGATCCACCTTAAAGATGACGGTTATGGAGGGGTCAACACCAAAATCCCCCAGCTCGTAGACAAGCTTTGATGAACATTCGTGGATGAACTTGTCTCCCAAATAACATGTTTTGTTCATGATAAGCGATCTTGTCTCCCAAAAAAATTGTCAATATTGCAACACAGTTAATTTGAATAATAATTTAAAACAAATACAGATATTCACATACGTTGTTTAGTTTGACATGTTTTTTTTGTTTTGATCCATTTGATCACATATGTCACATTTATTTTATGAGTGTTCCTCTCTACTATCCATCTTGTTATATAGACAAGCGGATCTCCTTCAACTCTTGTTTGTTCTCTATATAGTTGGACATTTATACACCACTAGCCTAATATAGTTATGCCACAGTGATGTGTCAGGTAAGAGTAAGAAAATAAGGAGTATACCATATATATGTTGGTTTCTTAATAGATTGCAATTACATGTAAGTTTTAGGCGGACACCGGGACTTTTATTACAATAAATTTCTGGTATGCATCATTTAGCTACAGTAATACTTTTAAACTTGTCTTTGTTTTTTTTTTTTCAACTATCAACTAGTCACTTGATAAGCCTGAATTTCTACGACTTAAAGCCCAGTCATTACATATGGTTGGAGCATACCTTCTCACCTTTTTAAATTAAAAAATTAGAGGTCCTATGAGCTGGTTTAGTAGCTTAGCAAACTCACCATCCTCGTCTTCACCATCTTTCTTAACTATATTAGTATAACAATCATCTTCATCATTAATTGGTTCAGATTCTCCATAACAATATGGAACATGTCATACCTGACCAAGTTCTACATATATAATTTATCATGTTGACGTCAGGTTCCTTGCATAATCACCTAAACCACATGACCTAGCTGTTCGTGATGCTTGTGTGGTTCTCTGGGTGTAACTTAGCATCCAGGTGAACTCCATACCGGAAAAGTTTTTTCATTGAGGTCTACTATTCAAGTAGAACTCTAGAATATGCAACCATTATCGCTGGCCGACCTAAAAATTAAATTCACACTTTCATTATTATGAATGGATACACTGACATAATGAGTTAGACCTAGCCTAATTCGCATCCTCAAAGTAATCTCATTTTTAATTTCAAATATATTGCAATCAATTTGATCACACAACATTCTAGCTAGCTCGGTGAGAGACATATGTAATATAACAATTAAGAACTCATTACTTCATTCATCCAGTATAAGTAATACAACTGTTGATATTGACAATAACACCACAGTAAAAACATAGTATCCCAATACCATGAGATATTATGTGAAATAACATAATGAAATGCAAGTCTAGTTTATCAATATCATAAATTAATCAAGTTATATAATTTCATAAAAAAAGCTTATTCAACAATAACCTAACCCTAATTTTATCGACAAATACTTAAATTCATCAATTCTCTCAATAAATAATGAAATTATAAACTCAATTAATGTATTTCATAGCTAATTATTATATTTTTATATCTAATTCGATAAAATCTTTAATCTAACATAAAAAAACCCTAACTTTGACTCGCAATCAATAATAACAAAAAAATCATCAATTTTCTTCGCAAACCATAAGATTATCAACTCAAATCAATATATCATGTAGCAAATTAGTATAATTAAAACCTAATTCATAAAAACCCTAACTTATTCTAAAAAATCCTAATCATAAACCCTATAATAATCAAAATCAACAATAAGCATAAATCGACAGAGAAAAAGAGGGAGGGGAGAGAAAAACAAGAAAAGAAAAGAAAAAAAAGAGAAAGGTCTAAGATTTTAATTCATGGGAGTACTCGAATGTCACTCATCTAATTATATATATTTTTAAATATTTTCTGAATTGTATCATTTTTTTATTTTTTATTTTTACCGTATTAATTTAAAAAAAACTCTAAAAAAGAAGGTAAGGATGCAAATATATTTTCCAAAACAGCAAAGACCATTTTTTTTTTCCATGACCTTGACGCACCATACAAGGCAGAGAGAGGAGAGAGGAGAGAGGAGAGAGGAGAGAGGGAGAGATGGTCCCAATTTCCACGTGAAAGCAGAGCCTATCTGCGTTTGACGAAAATAAAAATAATAAATGAAATAATCACTCATCAATGCGTTTTCGTATCCCCATTGGCTGACGCGTACGTAATTGTACGGATTGATGTTGATATCTTTCTAACATTGTACCGTGGATGCTCCCTTTCGCTTTTTATGGCCGAAAAATAATAAAATAAAACAATTGCAGGCTTTGAATGGCTTTAGTCCCCTCTTTATTACTTATTTATGGTACTTACCTCTCCAGCTATTTACAACCATTTCCTTTTCACCGAAAGAAAAAAGCCTCCAAGAAAAACTCAAGAAGCTTCTCATCTTTCTTGGCCTTTTTCGTATCTGTTAGGGTTTTAGAGGCTGTTTAACACTGCAGGTAAAATTAATATTTGCTTAAAATTTGATTTTTTTATACTTATAATTAATTTTTGAACGTTTTTAAACCATTTAGATATCAAAAATAAATTTAAAAAATAAAAAAAATATTATTTTAATATATTCTCGAGTCCTTAATTGAAAATGCTTGAAAGTGTGATGGTAAAATTGGTATAAAAAATAGTTAGATTGTAAGAATGTATATTTTTGCTTACATGGTAGTAGTAAAATCGGTATAAAAAATAGTTACTCTTTATCGGCGTGTTTCGAGGAACTTCGACAAAGAGAGAACAATTGATCAATAAGGAAAGGTTCTTGTTCGTGCGAGGTCTACGGTGGCTTTGGTTGTGACTAAAAAAGGGAGCTCGAGTATCAATCAATCAAAAAGACAAAAAAAAAAAAAAAAATTAGTTGGAGCAACAACTGCTTAGCTAGCTAGACATGGCTTTCTGGTTCAGTCATTACCCACAAACCTAAGATTTTTACTTTTAAACAAATTGCGTTCCTTTTTTGGTCATCTTTATTCCTTTCCAGTTTCTCCTCTGGTACAGACCCTCTGGGTTTTTTGCCAATTTGGTAAGATTTCCAAATCTTCCCTCTGACTTCTTCTTCCTTTTTACCTCGCCTGTGCTATATGAATCGAAGAGCACGAGCCTTGTGGTTTGGCTTGCACATGTTTTTGGAACAAATCAACTACATCACTTCTATCAGTTAAAATCTTATTGGCTGTTTTTGGGTGTTGCTTTTTATCCTCAGATTTCCTCAGCTGCTTCCTTTTCTGGCTTTTATACGCCATTTCATGATCAAAGCTCTCGTGGGTTTATTGCCTATTTGGTAAGTTTCTCTCATTTTTCATCAAGGTCTTGCCTCTTCCTTTGGCTTCTTCAAAACCATTTCTTAATTGATTGCTTCTCCTTGGTAGCATTTACTCTCTTGCATCCTTAAATCAATCCATCAAGACAGTTGCTTCTTCAACTGGGTTGTCTGGTCTCAATTTGCTCCCAAGGCTCAGATTTTTGTAGTCCCTCCACTTTCTTACCTGGAAAGGAGAAACCTTTTCTGCTGGGTGTAGTCTATCTGGTGAGCTTAGTTTTTTTTCTCATCTCATTCTCTCTTTGAATCAAATCCTTTTTGGTTCACGCACTCTCTCGATCTTCTTAGCTTTGAATTTAACAAAATCTGTAAATTAAGCTGAGTTCTTTTCAATTATGTGTATTGACCCTCACCTTGTTGTGAAGGTATAGAGAGATGGTGAGAGGGAAGACACAGATGAGGCGCATAGAGAACGCCACAAGCAGGCAAGTTACCTTCTCTAAGCGGAGAAATGGGCTGCTGAAGAAGGCTTTTGAATTGTCAGTTCTTTGTGATGCTGAGGTTGCCCTTATTGTCTTCTCTCCTAGAGGAAAGCTCTATGAATTTGCAAGCACAAGGTATCATCTTTTGCACTACTTTCCAACTTTCCTTCCATGATTTATATATAGAATTAATTCGTGTCTGGCTCCTTTGATTTGATCAAACATCCCTCCTCTTTACATCCAAACTCTTGATTTCTTGCATTGTTTTTTCCCCGTTTTCCTGTACCAAGAGGGTATGGTTCTTGCACCTTAGGGTTCTGTGCATGATCTTAATTAGTGTGTGCCTCTCTCTCTCTCTCCCCCTCTCTCCCTCTCAGAGGCATAAACAAGTCAGACACATGTACACACAGAAGCACATATATTGGTCCTTGCTGGCCTTAGAGATTCCCTTGTTGTCCTCTATTATGATCCAAGTGATTCCTTTTCTGCTACCTTTGCCCGTTCCAATAATTTTTCTCTCCGGGTTCTGATCTTCTTGTGTTATAAATCCCACTTCCTGTATGCATATGAACCCGAAAGAAACCTGAAATGTTGAAATGAGGATCTAAGTATGATGATCCATGTCATCTTCACTAGCCTAATTCCGCCCAAATCATGGTTGAGTTTTTTGGTGTACTTGTAGACATGATAATTATTACAGTAGGTTCTTGTACATCAGATTAAAGTACAGTACTTACGGAATAAAAAACTTAAAAAAGTTTTTCATCACTGACCGTGAAAAAAATACCAACGTTGAACTTGTAGCTCGATTTGTAACCATGTTTCTCCGGAGGTTTGAAATTTGAGTCTGTCCTTTGTGAACACAAAAAACAAAGTGAAAATATGGTTGCTCCTTTTGGTATTTAGCTCCTTTGCCAGTACTTAGAAACTAGTCATTCACGAGACAAAGAGAGAAAATAAAGGAAATGCAATATCACTTGTAATAATTACTGATGGTTCATGTGAAGGTGAGAATGAGTATATTCAGGCCCAGCAATGATAATAATTATCCATGCATCAAGTTTATGCTATATCTATATTCTATTTATTATTTAACAATTAAAAAATTTTAATATTTATATCTATCTATTGATTTTTTATTTTTAAGTTTTCATTATTATTAGAGTGCCAATTATTATTAAACATAAAACAAAATAATAATATATATTGGAGGTATGAATGTGTACATTAAATGATGAAATTAGAAATGTTACACGCACAACTATTATGTCAATATTGATATGTATATATTATATTTTATTTGAAATAACATAAATATTTTGCGTGTATATGTATATAATAAAAATGTATATCTCGGTTTATGTTTTGAAAACATCTCTACCTTATCCATTATCTATTAGATAAAATAACTATATAAAAAACCTCATATATTTGGATCGTTTTGAATCAATGTCCATTGGGTTTGGATGGAATTGCCATTTTATTTAGGTTTTATAGTCAATTAGATTGTATTTTCTTACAAACTTGGATATAAGCTAAAATTAGATAATGAATATTTATATGAATACCCAAAATCCATAAATATAATATGAATTTCTAAATTTTTTATCGTTGAAGTAACAAGTGTAGGATATATATAATGAAAATTCGACCCGTGAATATCCATTACCATCCCTAATTTCACATCATTGGTTTTCCTTTTTCTGGATTATAAATGTAACGATTTCAAACTTGTTTAAATTTTTTCTTGCATCCCCTCTCTCTGAATATTTATTTCCACTAGCCATTTAAGAGTTGTTTAGTCTCAAATAACAGTTCATACATCCTTCCCTTCTTATTTGAATTCTTAGAATGAAAAGGAGTGGGATGGATAACATATATAGAAGCATAAAAGGGGTGCTCAAATTCTCCGGTATATGATTAATGTAATGCTCAAGAACACCATTGAAGGATCATATCTTCTTTCCATGATCACATTTTTTTAGTTATTCAAACCTATAACATCAAGAAATTCATTTACCTATTTTCACCTTTTATGTAAATCTTTCCCCTTATTACCTCTTTCCAATAAACCAAATAACTGAACAGATGGATTTATTTTTATTCTAATTTTAATGAATCTTTAGCTTTTTACTCAACCATTCTTGCCTACCTTTGATCCTCCCTACCAAAAACTTTGTTATGGACAACTAGTTGACATATAGCCTTTATCATATATAAGTTATCAAGATTTGTGCTATCGTAGTGAAATTAATGCCTTAGCTAGAATGTCACCACGGGGTGATGTATATTTCATGGAATTGAGGAAGTAATAAGTTTAAAGATTTTATGAGCAGTACTGATTTGTCTTAAGGATCTAAGTTTTTAAAGAATCTGTCATTGCATATGCTTTCCAATCCTAAAGAATTCTATCATGCTCGCTGGACGAGGATATAAATTTTTAACTTCCAAATACTTGAGTTCTTTTACACTCGATGACTTTACTATAAATTATAATAATAGCAAGGGTATGATGGTATTTTATGCTGGATATGTTTAGGATTTGTAATAAACAAACATAAAAATAATTTTTTTTTGAAATCCTTTATTATCAAATAAATGCAAAAGAGTTATATTCATAGGGATTTATTTTTCAAAAAATCACACTCTTCAGAGTGTTTATTTTTGTTGAAGAAAGTGTCATGTTTAGTAACGAAACTTTACTTGAAGCTAAAGCACAAAAATCTAACTACAAAAATGAATCCAAAAACCATCAGCTTCATTTCCATTTGATACCATTTCGTGTTTACTTTTTCAAAATATCAAACATTGTTTCTAATTTCCTAGAAATTGCAACTTGTTTTAAAAAATTCACCCAAAGAAAGAAAATCTATTAAATATAATTAGTTTGGGAAATATAAAAATATATTATTAGTTAAGATGCATATAAACTAATTATTATATGTTGTAGTTATGATGATGGTAGTGATAATTAATTTCTCAACATAGATCAAAATATCCATGATCTTTAAACTTGTTGACACTTGCCAATTGGCTCATTTACCATAAAGAAAGGCCCATCCTCATGTTATGATAATTAATTTTTGGGTCTTTTTATGGGTTAAAGATTGGTTACTTTTTTTTTTTCGTTGGCTAATTTAAGGTCTCTTTTTATTGGCTGGCAGCATCAAATTAACACAAAATTTGGATAAGAATTGCCTGATACATTCGTTTTCATGTTGTTTTCGATAAAAATGAAAATCTGTATTCATTGCGTTGTTATTGAACTTCAGCATGCAGGAGACCATTGAACGTTATCGAAGGCACGTGAAAGAAAACAACACAAACAAGCAGCCTGTTGAACAGAACATGCTGGTTATCCTTCTTTCCTCTCCTATGAAGCCCAATGATCACACACACACACACACACACACACACACACAGACACACAGAACAATCCACAGGTTTTCATAGATTCATTATAAATGATCAAAACACCCTATAGAGAGTATAAAACTAGAAGTGAGAAATCTATTATTACTACAAGTACTAGGATACTGTTACATCTTGCGGATTGTTTGCTATTTAGTATCCAGTAATATTTGTTTTAAATTAACAATATTACATGTTGCCTTCTTGCGCTTTGTCAAATAAGCAACCAAAGTGATATGACTTTGTCTTGTTCACGGATAGACTCTTGATGTGCAAAATTTGTCAATAATTTGAATAAAAGAACCGAATGAAAACTCATATTAATTTGTTGTTTAGTTTAACTATATATAAACACAACAATCATGCTCAAATGAAATTACATAAATTTAAACTTGATTGTACGGTAACACTTGTTGAATCACTTATAATCTAATTTAAATGAATATTAGTTATTGTTAAGGATTAATCATTTATTCTTAAGGTTTTACTACCACTCTATTGTTGTAAATAGATTTATTGTAATCAGTCTTCCAGGATTCCAGCAATACCATCATATTTAGTTGTATTACTAAACGAGATACACAAACTCTAAGAAATATAACCAAAAACTCCCTACATAAGCCAAGCTTAAAAGTGAGTTTAATTGGTTGTTTAATTTAACTACAAGGTAAAGTATATAAATCCTATATAAACATAGGATCAAAGTGGCATAAATTTAAACTTGATTGTTTAGTAACACTTACATGTTGAATCACTTTGAATATAATTTAGATGAAGATCATTTATCAATCAGTCTCCTGTGATTTCAATAATGTCCCATGTTTAGTTGCACTATTAAACAAAGTCCATGAGCTCTAGAGAATAGAACTTAAAATCTCTCTACAATATAACATCACCTAAACTATAGTATTTAAGAAGAACAAGGGATAAAAAACCAGACCTTAAATCGAGAAAGGTAATTTGAAAACTAAGGTGAGAAAGAATCTCAAAATTCATGTAAAACACTGTTCTTTCCGCTCTTTTACAGTGGATTTTAAAACCAAAATTGATGTAAAATTAATTCTGTAATTACCTTGTTATAAAACAAAATTAACCTAAAGGTTTTTAACTTGAAAATCTGATTTTTTGTATTAAATAAAAAAAATATATAGGTTAAAGAAGAAGATTGTTCACTCTATATTTATGGACTTGACAACCTAATGAGCCAGAAAAAATAATTCTTTATGATTCAAATAATTATTTTATAACAAACTCAAATCCAAGTCTAAAATTAAAATAAAAAAAACTCGGGCCAACAAAGCACCTATGACTTAAACCTAAAGCCACTTTGTTTGGGCTCATTTATGACTCTTCAACTTTTTATAATATAAACTACAAGGAAATCTTATATATTTTTTTTCAATGTGGAATACAGAGTTTTGGGTTTCACACACCATACCAACAAAACTTTTTTTAGATCGATTTTTTTTCATCCACATTTTTAATCATATTAATGTTTCGTACTAAAGAACTTTAGTTGAAGAATAATTTCTTAAAAAAGTTTTTATTATAAAAATGAGTTGACCTCACTTTTAATTTGTCTTCGTATATGTCCATTAACCATGCTTTAAAACGTTTTTTCTAACTCTTGTATGTTGAAATTGCTTTTGATATAGTGTTCATAACACAAAAAGCTCTAAAATAGATGACACATTATATGTCAAGAATTCTCAATTGTATATCATGCTTTGCTTGAAATTCGAAGTGATAGGTAAGTTATTGGTTTTGAATCTATTCTGCTTACAACTACAGAATAGATTTAGTTGTTTCGGCATCGTTAACTATCAATGAGAGAAGGCAGGAGGGGAGCTCATATATTAAGTTACTCTTAAATGAGAGGAAATCCTTATAGACTTGGATTTAAATACAATATTTGAATACATATATTTATACTAGTCTAAGATAATTCAAGATATTTAAAAAGATAAATACATTTGTAATAGTTATACATACATCTAGGAGACACCTAGGATAACTAAAAGAACACTTTGTTTTCAAAATTAATTTCAACACCCCCTTTAATTTTGGAAGTCTCACAATTCTTGAAATTTAAAAGTGTGTTGTAGATGCTTGCGAACTTTTTGTTCTTGTTACCTTTTCGCTTGGCACACAATGATTTTTTGTTATAGCCATTGTCTTATTGTAGCTGGATCAGCTTGGTGCCACCATTTTTTTTGGATCTTCTATCTTCATCTTGAGAAGATCTCACTTTTCTCTTTTCATTTGTGATCTTTTTTGTACCACACCTTTTCTTGTGTAAGGAGTTGTTAGCTTGCACTAAGCCTCTTTTAGACTTCTTCTATTATTATTTTAGGCTTCTTCTATTATTATTTTGATGTAAAATTTCAATTCTCCTGTTGGTTTCTATCATCTTGAACCTCAATTTTTTTTGTCACATGTTATTCCACTCTATTTTGGGATTTCTCCCTTTCATCTACATGCATGCTTTAGTCATTCTAAACACTCACAAGATTGAATTAGTTCCGATACCATATTAGAAATAACAATAGGATAAGGGTGGGAAGGTAACTCTTACATTATGTTACTCTCAAATGAGAGAAAGTTTGAGAGAGAAAATCCCGATAGACTTGGACTTGAATACAATACTTAAACACAAATATTTATGGCCAGGATTATTTTAAAAATTTAAAAAGATAAACACACCTTTAATAGATATATATATAGCTAGAAGACACCTCAGAGAACTTAAAAAACATTTAGACTTTAAAATTAATTCCAACAATGAATACATTGCTTTTCTTTTCTTCTGCTTTTGGCCTCTTTTGTTGCCAACAGATGTTTTTGGTTTTACTTAATTTTCTCATGCACATGAATTTGGAATTGCAGCAACTAAAGGAAGAAGCAGCAAGCATGATAAAGAAGATAGAGCATCTTGAAGTTTCGAAACGGTTCGAAGGACTAGTTTTAACCTTTTGTGCATATAGTTTAGTTTGATGAATTGATTGTCCGTTGGAATTAAACATAACAAGTAAATGTTCTTAAGTTAATTTTAAAATGCCGCAGAAAGCTACTGGGAGAATGTTTGGGATCATGCACTGTTGAAGAACTACAACAGATCGAACAACAGTTAGAGAGGAGTGTAAGCACCATCCGTGCGAGAAAGGTTTGGCCATAAACACCATTATCACTTTGTTTATGCCTCAAGTCATTTTCAGCTGATAGCCTAGCTGACGTGCTTATTCTATGTCAATGTTCAGAATCAGGTTTTCAAAGAACAGATTGAGCTGCTAAGACAAAAGGTAAATAGTCAATTCTTTTTTTATGCCAAGAACTTGTGAATAAAGAAACCAAAGGCTGTAGAGAAAATGGATTTTTATGAGTCCACGTTATGCCTCATAAAGGAACTTGGCGTTTTTCCTTCTCTCCCTGGAATTCCTTGGAACCAAACGATGAAGTAGTGAATAAGATTTTTCAAAGAGTGTTTCGCTAATTGCCAACTTTATGTTCCATGTCCTATTTGTACGTTTCAGGAGAAGCTACTGGCAGCTGAAAATGCAAGACTGTCTGACGAGGTGAACATTTATTTATATTGCCATTATTTTTTGGACATGAACTTCCGATTAATGCTCATTTTTTTGTTATCATCGTCAACAGTTGCATGTCTTATTTCCTTTTCTCCGTAGCATAAACTCAAGTAACTAAATCGTAGTCTCAAACCTAGCTGGAGTTTGCTGCATGTAAGTTATGAAATAATTTTGATCAATTCTAGCATAGAGAAGAATTTCGAATCTTCCATGTAAGTTTTGAAAAACTGCATGACAACTTTCAGTTTGCTTGCATAACCTCACTCTTTTATCATGGAATTTCATTTCTGGAAGACTCTGTTCATGAAATTTCATCTCCCACATGAAAATTGTCACTCTCTAACAAAAATGATTTGGAAAATCTTTTTAATTTAGCCTCAGCATTTGTGTAAATTCAGGAAACATGCTCCTATAATAAAAGGCCAAATTTACTTATATTCGTCACTTTTTGTCAATTCGATCCAATTGGACTGAACAATGTAGTATCCTTGAAGCACTTGGTCATACTTTGTTTACAAATAAGTCTAATTAGTCTGAATTGACGAAATGTGACGACTACAAGGTGATATTGATGAAATTTTATTCTTTGGAGCTTGTTTGCCAAATTGGCATAAACTTGGGGGTTAAATTGGGGGTTTCAGCATATTTATATACAACATGTAGCAATGCAAATTTTCCTTTTCAGTGTGGTGCACAGTCATGGCCAGTCTCAAGGGAACAGAGAGATTTACCCCGTGAAGATCTGAGAGAAAGCAGTTCAATTTCGGATGTGGAGACGGAATTGTTCATTGGACCACCAGAAACAAGAACAAAGCGCATCCCTCCAAGAAACTAGTGGTGAATGCCATCTTACTGCGAGACCAACCTTTCCATATTCTTAGGACTCTTGCTAATGCTATATTGCACCTGCGCAAGCAATAATTAAGGCAACAGTATTATTTTAAGAGAAATATATATGCTGTCTGTTAAAAAAGCTACCATGATTGATTGAGATCAACTGTAAACAGAGTACTTAAATATTGTAATTAGGTATATATTTGACGTATCGTTAGACTTTCCCTTGTATGATTTTCTGACAATAATTTTCTTAAAAATATCTTCAAAATTGGAGAATCCGACGAATCCCTAATTGTATTGTCTTTTTTTTTTTTTTTAGTCTATATATCCATAATAATAATATGAATGAGACTTGATGCCCAAGTACCATGCATGATAATTATGGTGTGGGTGCGTGCGCATTTGGTTCAAAAGATTTGGTTACATAATTAGACGATGATACTCTTCCCTCTCTCACGCCATTCTCGGATATAAATGACTGAATCCCGGGTCTCTTAGGGGAATGAAATCAATTTATTAACTAAACTAGCTTGCATAACGCCTGTCTTCTAATCAACAACCCCACGTAAAAGTAAATACAGATACTGGTTTCTGAGGGAGGATTGTTCTACGTGAAAGTAAATCATCCGCGCATATAAACTCAAAAAACATTATTGTGCTTGCACAAACATACATGATCGAATTCTGTAGCTTTCTTGGCAAGTTATGGGAACCAAAATCATTCTACCTAGGACATGGTAATGGCACTGGTTGATGATGATGTGTACCATGCTAACATGAGTTGCATTACCATTACTTGTATGAATCTTCTCAAGCAGTGCGCCAGTGCGTAAAACTTTGAGGACTGCATCTTTTGGGGGTAGTGCAGGGATAGCACCTCTCCTGTAACTGAGATGGCACCACATGCATTTGCAAAGAGCAAAGGTTCCTTTAACTTCTTTTCATCCTGCAATGGGAATTCTTCATTTTCATATGCATCCTTTGCCATGATATAATTTTCTAGGATAGATAAAGGAAAGGGAAATTAAGTTACTGGGTCGCTTGGAAAAAGAAAAATCATCAGCAAAGAACGGCAGCTGAATTAACGTACTTCCCATCTAAAAAAAATGACTAATTGATCTGATTCGATATGTCGGATGGGTTTGGAATATTTTAAACTGGTGTACTAATATTGTATTTAGGACAAAACTAACTATTTGACTTGCGGTATGTTATGGTTGGATTTTTTTTTTAATAAAAAAATAAATTTGTAGGCTTTTACAACATGTTTTTTTTTTAAGCCTAAATTAAAAAATTTATACATATATCTAATTAAATAAATTAAGAACTATCTATATCAATAAATAAATAAAAATCATTAACGATAACTAAATATGTATCTGAAAAAGTTGAGAGAAGGATGTAGATCAAGATATTTTTACCCAGTTGTGTTTAATAATTGTTTATTAAAATTAATTTTTTATTTAATTAAATGATAGTAAAAATAGATACATACATAAAATTGATTGAACAAAATAAAAGGAAAAACGATATCTCGCAGGGCTGCACTGCTATATAAAAATGAATATTATTTATCTTTAAAAATACAGTTCAATTATATAAAATATATAAATAAATTAGAATAGTCTCTTTAAAAATTAAATACATACAAATTAATTAAAAAACAAAACTATTTAAAAAATACTAAATAAAAAATCAAAGAGAAGATGTATTAATTTAAATATAAATTAAAAAATTATTAAAATAAAAACACATAAAGAAAACATGCTTTTTTTTTAAAAAAAAAGGAAAAATAGAAAAAAGATGCCAGGCGCTGCAAGCCAAGCCAGCCCCTGACCCATTTAGAAAGGGCTCGCACAAGGGCCCTATTTTTTAAAAAATATTCAATTGGGGAGGATGACATGTCGTCCGTCTCAATATTTTTTGATAAACAAATTCCTGAAGATGCGTTATCTACTGAGGAGGATGACGCGTCACCTAGTATTTCCTAGATTTCGACCACTATGATGGGCCTGGTGGCCGAAAAAATGATGTTTCTGTTTTTGATCCAAAAACTTATTTTTAACCCAAAACACCTAAGAAAGAGCCTAAACATATTGAAACTATTCTTGATCTTATATATGTTTTTTAAGGCAATTTTCAAGATGAAAAAACACCCAACTTAAACTCCCTTCACTAAATGAAACCTTTTGATACTAAGATCGACCATTTTGGTGGTCGGAATAAGTGTCAATTTTGATTTTTTCTCTCTATCACTGGAATTCGGTGTTCTCTCTCTTCTCTCTCAAACTAGGAACTAAAAAATAGGGGTGAACAAAAAAATCAAAAAACCGATTAAACCGAGAAAACCGAAAAAAAAATAACCGAAAAAAAAAACCGATTAAAATTTTAAAAAAACCGGCCGGTTCGGTTCGGTTTTATAAGCAAAAAACCGAACCGAACCCAAACCGAAAAAACCGAGCCAAAACCAAGAAAAC
>Ga0307518_10001343_pt1 | contig 18345 bp, 12 predicted proteins | sample 25_EM_MG_FD_203889 | JGI IMG/M metagenome (GOLD analysis project Ga0307518, IMG submission 203889) | Populus trichocarpa ectomycorrhiza microbial communities from riparian zone in the Pacific Northwest, United States - 25_EM | ecosystem: Host-associated > Plants > Roots > Unclassified | place...
TTGTACTCGAATACAAGGGAAAAAACAAAATTCTCTTTCTATTGTGATATATTATCGAGAGATTCGTCAAGAGACTCAAGATCCCCGTCAGCTGCAGGAGTCAAAGTTTAGAGCCCATAAATAACCACAATATCTTTAGCAAGTCCAGTTGCTTAAAGTATATCGAGATCTTCATCTATTTGCATTTGCATTTGCTACCCATGAAATCTCAAGACTTTACTATACAAGAACACCCTTGTTTTTACTTTTTACTTGATAATAATTTAAATATTTTAGGTAACTAGTCTATGTAATATATATTTGTCAAGAAACCAATTTAAACACTTTTATATATTTCGATAACTTTAATCAATTTTATGAAGTTAAATTTATTATTGATTCATTTCAATATTTCAGTTTTAAACTTAGATAATACTTGTGTTGATATTAAAAATCCAATATTAATAATTTTTATTTTTAATCAAATACAAGAATCACATTCTCAAGAATCACATTCCATCAAAACATCTAATCATTCCTGCACCAAACACCCTCTGGAAGATGAAATTGATGGTAAAGAGTAAGGCTTACTGCAATTTCTCAAACCAGGGGAGTGGAAGAGCTCTCTAGTGGCCTCTAATGGCTTGGAATCACTAGCTTTTAAAGCTTTATAAACCTCTGCTATGTTAACCACCACCATTGAGAAATTCACTGTCCTTTGCACAAACTTTGAAGATGGCCTTAGACCAGCAGTTTCTGCATCATCTTCCAGTAGTACATCATCACCTGATCTCAAGCACAGCTGGTTATGGTGTACCCCATCACTCATCCAACTTGACAATTCCTCAAGAGCATCCCCGATTTTACCATAACTAAACCCTCTAGAATCGTACACACAAAACCCACCTTGCAACGATCTCATTACATTGTGCTCTTCCATGTACATGGTGGTGTATTTGGAAGCACAGCCTACATACACGAAGTCAAATTAGTTCTAATGCTACTAGAAAATGTTTCTTAGTCCACAGTTATTAACCCTTTGGAGTGTAAATGCAAACTCATGGCTGTGCCATGCTCTGCACAATAAACTTACCAGAAGAAGTTTGAGCAAAAGGTATGAGTCCAGACCGACCAAGAACACTGTACATAAGGTTGACAAGCGAGCTCTTGCCAGAGCCAGAGAAACCCACCAGTAGAATAGTGATTACTGGTGGAATGTCCATTTCTTCCTTCTTGATACCTCCTGTGGGCACCCAGAAATCACCTGAACGATACATTTGTAGCTTGTATCTGACCTCATTGAGCCCTTCATGAGAAATCAAAGCCAGTCTCTCCAACTCTCTAAGAACTCTGACCCTTGGAGTAAGGCTTGCAATGTTTGGGATGTCAGACTTAAGCCTAACACATTCATCAAACTTTGCTGCTGATCTCCACCAACAGTAACCCAGACTTGACAGTTGGTGTTCATCTTCATCATTGGAAGAGTGTTGGCTCTTCATGCCTTTGTTTCAGCTCTTGAACTTCAGCAAAAAAACGGTGGGAATGATATTTTACAAGGCATATTGAAATCGAACAATTTGATTTTACCATCAAGGCACCGTTGCGAAAGACAGATCGGAAAAACAAAGGGATAAAGATAATCTCTCACGGCCACAAGGCTTGTCCAAATGAGTACTGTTTTGGTTACGGTCTGTACACCAGTTGGATGCTGCGAAGAGGCTATTTCCAGGCTCTTTCTTTCACCTGTGGAGTAGCTCGAGAGCTAGCATCCCATATTTACCGAAATACCCACGTTTCTGCCGTTCATGATAACCAAAAGATTTGCTAGACAGAAAGGCCCTGTCTTGGTGCAAAATGATGTGCTGACATCGCTAAAGAACAAAGGGTAGACGTTCCTTCTCTAGTCCAATCAACCAAGTCGTTTTCAGCCTATACCTTTTTAGTGCACAACTAAGCTCACGCGCTGCGGATTAGATGAATTTCGAATTAGTTTTTTCATGAACATTAAAAAAAACATGTTTGAGTGCGGTTAATGTTTTTAAATAGAAAAAAATTAAATTAATTAAGAGTTAATTTAGTTTTATTTATTGACTTAATGATTTTAAATGCAACTCAATAATACTCAATAATTGATAAAAATATAATTTGATTAAAAAAACTCAAGATGATATATTTTAAAAAAATTGAGATAACAATATATTAGATCGAACATGAATCAACTTATCAAATCTACGATTCAGGAACCATGATAACTTCATATAAAACAAATCAAAATAAATTATAAAACTTAATTTTCAAATAACCTATTATTAAATGATGTAATTAAAAAATAACCTAAAAACAATCTAAGTCAACCTAAGTTAATTTGTCAAGCTCATGAGTCAGGTTATAAGACCAAGATAAACCTCATAGTAAATTAAAAAACATAATGAAACCTAATTTCTAATTAAATCAATGTTGAATGATGAAATTGAAAATAAAAATCAATTAAAAAAAGATACAAAAAATAACCTAAGCCAGACCATGTTAACTCGCCAAAACCATGACTTGGATCATAAGACCGAGATAACCTCATAAAAAAAAATTAGAAAAATAACTAGAGTCAACCTAAATTAATATGTCAAACATGTAACATGAGTCATTAGATTATAATAACCCTATAAAAAACAAATCAAGATAAATTATAAATCTCAGTTCTCAATCAAATCATTGTTGAATGATGAAATTGTAAAAAAAAATCAATTTTAAAAAAGAACATAATGAAACGATCTAATTTTACCTATATTAACTCGCAAAACTCGTGACTCAAGTCATGAGACTAAAATAACCTCATAGAAAGTAAACCAAAATAAATCATAAAACTTAATTCTTAATTAAATAAATGTTAAATGATAAAATTAAAAAAATATATCAATTAAAAAAGAAAAAATTAAAATCAATTAAGTTAACCTGTCAAGCTCACGATATAAATCATGTAACAAGAATAGTCAAAGAGAATGCAAAGTGCAACAACAAATCATGCAACTTGATCTCTAATAAAAAATAAAAATAAAAACTTTAATTAATTGGATTAATCTATTCAATCTACTATCCAATTCATAACTAAAAAGAAATTAATATATAATGATACTTGATTTCTAATAATTTTTAAAGGAGAAAAAAAAACATGGATTAAAAAAATATTACAACAATTGCACATGCCTCTGCCATTTTACAGTATCGCGAAGATTATGTCAATAATTCAGCAGCCATGCAGACAAGGCTAGTTAAGAAAATTGTACATGCTGGGTTTGTTAAATGCACTTGTTTGCTTATGTTAAACACACATGCCTGCTAGTGTGTTAAAACCAAATGCAACATGAGCACAGTGCGCAAGGGATATCATTTTTCTTTAGATGAAAGAAAATTATGAGAAGGATATCATAGACCTTAACAACCATGACAGCAACAGCACAGATGAGAACCATATGTATGAGGGCATAATAAAAGTTTTACTCATGAAGCAGAAAGCAATAATAGTAAATTTTATATCAAAAATTCTTCTTTTTTGTTTCACAGTCAACAAAAATCCCACCTCGAAACTGAAAATTGATGCATTTTCTAGTTTCTTTTAATCGGAATGACAATTTTGAGATTCCAAACTGATATGAAACGACCTTAAAGACAAAGAACAACTAGCATGTGAGCTGTGATGAGCAGCTCCATCCTTGTGATATGGTAAACTAGGGCGTGCAAAATAATGCCCAGCAAAAGGAGATGGAGAAAAACAAGAAAAAAAATAAAGACTCAAAACTTTCTGTACTCTCCACCAGCAATGGCAATTCTTGGCTTCACAAACCTATTTTAAAACCTCTGTGAAAGAGAATCTCTTCGACCACATCCAAAAATGAACCAGAGAAGGATCCGGTGGCATTTGACTTCCCTACCCAAAAAGAAAAAAACAACATTCATCGATTGAAACCTGGACTCTCAGCTTCATTCCAGCATCAACTTAGGTCCTGCTGGCACAGAAAAGGTGACACAGTACAAATTAACCTTCGCAGCAAATTATTGTGTTAAAATATAGAAAAAAGGATGAAGGAAATAATCCAATCACTATAATAAAATTGAAGGAACAAAGAAAAACTGCAATGAAATGTAGAGTTTTAGAAAAATGTTAATTTCCTCTCAATGATACTATATGATGTTTTACGAAATAGAGAGAAGCATTCAACTGCAAACATCACTCACAACTACATATATATGTTTCAAAATTTCATTCAGATATTGAAACAGATATGTAGTTTATACGTGATATAAGCGCATAAAAAGGTTAAGACCTCCCCAGCATGCGTGGAAACCACACGAAATGGGAGCCCATGACAGGTAAACTGATAACCAAAATCCACATGCTTGCCCATTCCCCACCAGCTACTTGGGAAATGTCAAACCTCAATTAATGAAAAAATTATCAATAGAAACTACAAGCACAAACAAGCAATCCCTATTAAGCAGTAATTGCATAGTCTCAGGTGAAATGTCAACTGCCGCTTGTAAAGAGAAATAGCACCTCTACTTACGAACTAGGTGAGAGAAGTTGCATACCTTAACTGAAATTAAATCCGTTAGAAGGAACAGGAACTCCGGTCCCACCAAACTGAAATCCAGATTGGGAAGCATCACCAGGAGGAAATGCCTCAAAGTCATCACCATCCTCCACACAATACGTCTCCAAAATCTTCACTGCTTTCTCATATATTTCATTGTTGTCATGACTCTGAAGGTTCTCAATCTTTTCTAAACCCTCAACATCTTCAATCATTTGGGTGTACAGATTTGCATTTCCTGTGCTGCCCAAATTCTTTTCAGCTTCCCCAACCTTTAGAATGTTCTCTAGACCATCTAAACAAACTGTGACAATTCTAGGGTCGGGACAAATCAAAAGATCACATAATGGCTTGATGCATCCCTGGTTCACCAGAAACCTACAATGCACAAATATAATTGAATCTCTTAGCTACCAATAAATCAAATTATCTAATCAGTGGAGAAGAATATCATTGAAGAGAAAATACTTACTTGATTTGTTCATGGCTTCCACCCGATGATGCATTTGAAATTGCCCAAGCAGCTTCTTTCTTGATCTCAAATTCAGCATTTTGAAGCAATTGGACAAGAGGACCAATAATACCTGCTTCAAGTACCGCCTGTGCAGTTTGGAAATGCAATGCCCATTACAACAAATAGGTGATAAACATCGAATAGAAAATTGAAAGGTTTTTTAGATTATCTGTAGCTGTCCTCAACATATCGTCACTTGGAAACAATCAAAGGATGTATATAAGTGTTCTATTGTAAAACAAACTGAGGGTACATAAAACAATCATCAACACAGCATTTCAAAGCAATTGAAAACAATCATCAACACAGCCTTTCAAAGCAATCGGACCAGGGGACAAATAACACCAGCTTTAACTACGGCCTGCATACATTAAGATATAAACTCAAACGGAGTCCATTTTACCAGATGGACTCGAAAATAGTATGAATAAATGGCCACGACAAACTCTGTAGACTCCCCTATCCCTCAAATATCTCACCTTTATAATAGTCAGTAGATTGGAGACGTTATCACAAAATTTAAAGGACATACTAAACAAATTTCAGCCAAACCATCGATACACTGATGACATAAGAGAATAGACAGGCTCACCTGTATCTGATTTACATTTCCAGCTGTGACGTTTGAGATTGTCCAGCATGCTTCCTTCTTGATGCTCTTCTTGTAATTATTTGTCAGTAAGTTCAAAAGGCATGGGAGAGCTTGATGGTTTATCATACACTGGGATCAGGAATATCATAAAGCATTACATCATTGGCTCAGAATATAACAATTTCAAGTCATGCAAACATGACACACACAACACATCATACCAACAAGGCATCCTGCAGATATCATCAGACAATCAATTGAAGAAAGCTGAGAACTATAAATGATATCATCTTAAGGAATTCTAAATTAAATTTTTATTGTTCACTTTCTCTCCTCTCTATGTTTATTTGGATAAGTTGTTTTGAGTTCTCACATTTCATAGTTGCATATAGTAACAGGCAGCGGGGTGTCTTACATGTCTTTCAGCTTTTCAAATCTCTAAAATTTTATTTCTCAATAGGTTCCAATTTTTTTTCCTGATTAACATGCAAGATTATCAATTCTGCTAAGACACAAACGTAGACTTCATCTCAACCAAAAATCATTATTTGTTCAAGCATGTTTCTTTCAGAAATAGAAACAAAAAGTCACTTCCTTAAAAATCAAGGCACATCTGCACACATCTCAAAAAGAAAGTGAGAGGTGACTTTCATCAAACCATAGAATAACCTCCTAACAAGGATTAGACTACATTGCTGGGGGAGGAAACAATTTGATGTTTTGTAAATTTGGAAATTTTTTCGAATCTCAAACCACCTTCAAGTTGGTCTCAAGACAATTGGACCTTCACATATAGGAAGTTTCACTCAAGTCAATGATATTAAATAAAAAAGACCACTTACTACTCTGTACTGATTGGAAACTGGAAGAGGGTGGTAGGACACCATAAAACCTTTAGACTCGTCTATATCAGTTTCCATCAAATGAGGCATGACAAGTATCGACTTGATAAAATATGACAAATATTGGTTTCAAAACCTGAAAACCATAAGCAACAGCTGAAACTAACCCATTACACGCTATCATAATTGGCGCAAAACAGCATGCCAAGTTGTATGTGATAAGTTGTGAAATTGTAAAGAAAATGTCAACTAATCTAGAATAGTAGATTATGAACCATCAAGAAGAAAAATGCATTCCCATCTATATATTTTCAACCTGTGCATCTAAAATGAGCAATGCCGGCACATATAAGTATTTCCATTTGCTAAGATCAGTACCACTGTCAGAGGAATGTGTAGTGTGGTTTTAACATAAACAAAGCTATGCGAATTATGAACTCGGGACAAAAACCATGGAAGAGAAACCAAACAGTAAGATGAATAAACGTGGGGATGGTGAAGGGGAGAGTTAATTAGGAAAATAAAGGTATAACCAATACCTGAGTCTGCATGTCATCTCCAGTAACAATATTTCCAACTGTACGTAGAGCAGGGATGAGCACTGTCGGAGATGGATGACTGGAAACAGAAAATGTAAAGAGCATTTCAACTTTCATAAGCAAATGCCAGAAAAAAAAAAGGTCTAAAATATATGAAGAGCGAACTAAATTTAAATCTCACAGTAAAAGCTCAACAAGTCGGGGGCAGACACCAGCCTCGATAACAGCTTGGATTTTTTCATTGGATCCATCGGAGAGATACGACAGAGCCCAGCATGCATCTGTGAGGACTTCCTCATCATTTGAATGTATGAGACGCTCTAGAGCTGGGAGGGCAGGTTTTGTCTGCTCATTGAATTTCAACAGCACATATATTAGCAACAATTATCAAAGTGGGGAATAAAGTATCGCTACTGCATTTAAGCAGTCCATCTTAGAAGTCAAACCTGGTCGAATAAAGGTTGGGGCTTGCCCCTGCAGAAGTTTGATAATGTCCAGGTTGCATTTCTTAACAATGAATGCTTTGCTTTTTCATTGAATTGCGCAAGCAAAGGCATCAAAGCCCCATGGCCAAGGACCAGATCACGGCATTTTGATGAGTCACCAGCAACATTTCCTAATGCCCAAACAGCCTATAATCCCACCAAAATGTAAACTTATCATTACTTAACCAATCAAGGAATAATTACGATGTCCCCTTGAGACATCACTAAAATGAAAACAAAATAAATTCCATAAAATGGTAACATCGTCTACCTGTTCCCTGACATCATCAGCTGGAGAACTTAAGAGTTTGACAAAAATTGGGATTGCCCCATGGTCAATTACAACCCTGGTGTTTTCTGATGTCCCAGAAGCGATATTCGTGAGTGCCCACGCCGCCTCAAACTATACAAGACATTAAAACAAACGTTAGTTACAATAGTAATAATGAAGCCCGATACGAAACTGAGCGACATAGAGCAAGAACAAATTCAAACCTGAAGCTGTGGAAAATCATCCCTTGCAAGAAACTCAACGAAGCGGGGGACAACCCCTGATTGTATAACTTCATTGATCGGAGGACAGCGTTCTATCGAGAGCAGCTTTCGGAAATGAGTAGTTCCCTCAAGTTGCGAATTCTTGTCCTCTGACCAAACACCAGCAATCATTGCCGGAAGAGTATCTAACTGCAATCAGATTAGATTAGCAAAACCATCACCTCCATTCAAACATGCTGATTTCTAAATAATTGACTGATCCACCTATTATTAAATCAAGAGAGAGAGAGAGAGAGTACCGGCTTATCAGAAGCGGAAGAAATGTTAAGAGAGGAGATGACTTGTTGTTGTTGTTGTTGACGTTGTTGGGCCTGAAGTCCCCCACGTCGCTTCTTAAGCAAGCTTTCTTCTCTCTTACTCTTTCGGATCTCCACCATGTTGTCCTCCCTCCTCCTCCTCCCTTCATCTGCATCCACCGCCACCTTGTACCTGTTCCTCCTCACCTCCACTCTCGCGTTCGGCCTCAACGACATGGCGTTTGGATTGTACTGTACTGTAACGTGGGTGTTTGTACAGTGAGGGAAGGGAAGAAGGGAGAGTAGTAAAGAGAGGGATTTGGAGGGGATTCGCAGATTTTTGTTTGAATAGACAGGAGGCAGAAGGATGGTTCTATTATAGAGCTTTTTCAACTACCAGCGCCTGTGAAAGAGGGCTTGGATTTTGTTTTTATTAACGACACCTGCCATTTGGTTTTTTGAATTTGAAGGAGAGGGAGTCCTAACGGATCTCCGCCGCCGTCTATCTTTATTCCTTTTCTGCCCCCTGGATTATATTTTATTATTTCGTCTACAATAGGAATAAGTGAAAATAATAATGAAATTAAGATAACCATAATATTTCTCAATTGAGATGGATGGAAAGGTAGTTAGAGGAGAATGGAAATTTAATTTACAATACATAAATAATCTTTTTCATTGGGTGGGTGGAAATTCTTAATTAATAAAAAAATATAATTTTTTTTATTTATAATTGATATTTGATAGATAATATCCAGAAAAAAACACTAAATACATTAAAATATCCAGTCTTATCATAAATATCATACAATATTAAATATAAAAATAATCACAATATAAACCTAACATCAAATTTATTTTAAAAATCAAATCATTCAAGAAGTAAAAAAAATAAAGACAAAAAATAATATATATAATTCAATTATTCAAGAAATATAAAAAATAAAGACCAAGAATCAAATTTATTTTAAAAATCAAATTATTCAAGAAGTATAAAAAATAAAAATAAAAAATAATATATATAATTCAATTATTCAAGAAATATAAAAAATAAAAACCAAGAAATATAAAGTAATTATCCTTTCTTATTTGAATTACGTTACAAATAGTTGTAAATAACTTTAAATTGAATTAGCTCAATTATGATTACAAGGATTTAATTTACACAACTTTATAACCTAATAGCTTGTTTATAACACCATGAATTGAAATCAATTTTTGTGTTTTGAAATTTTTTTAAGAGTATTGATATTAATTCCAAATAGGATTTAATTTATTAAAAAAAAATAAAAGCAAATTAAATAATTTACTCTTTTACTTGCTATAATAATTTCTCTTAAAATTAACATAAAAAACAATATTTCAAGAATACCCTCCTCTTTTTTTCCTTTCAAAAACCCTACAGAGTAACTTTTATCTTATTAATTTTAACTTTGTCTCTGCCACCCCCACCTTCTCTTTCCCTTCTCTTGTTCTAACTCCATCTTCTTTGACAGCACTGCTTTCTTCAACAAAACCAAGTCATGTAATTCTCTAGTTCTTGGCAGAACAACCAAGTAGAAGATGTGCTCGTCCATTGCAGTTTATGGACTTGTAAGATGATGCTGATTAGAAAAAAAGATTGAAGATTTGCTTAGGATAGGAGATAGAGTAGAAGTAGAAGAGGTTTCATTGCAAGTGTAATTTGACAAAGTAGTAAACGGGCTTCGCTTGGACTTGTTTTTCTCCTCTCGTACTGTGATTCTTGCGGATCAACAAGTTCTTTTTCATCAACCTCTCTGAATTCTGTGCAGCTATTTGCAGGTATGTTTTGGCTATTTGGTAGGATTTATGCCATACATAACCTAGCTACAAGGTGGAAGTTCTTAGCTTTCGAGTTGAAACAGAAAAGCCTTGGATCCATCGCTACAAAGGTGGAAGTTCTTAGCTTTCGAGTTGAAACAGAAAGCCTTGGATCCATGCAAGGAAAATTTAGGGATAATTAGGAGCTACAATGTCATGGAAAAGAATAGTTCTCTTGATTCAAGCATTTTTCTAAGAACAGATAGAAAATTTGAGGAAGAAATTAAGTTGAATATGAAGTTAGAAGATCTTCTTATGATATATTTTACAAAGAAAAACTGAAGTTCTTATCGTCTTTTGTTGGTCAGGTTTGAAAATATTAACTTGGTACTTTAATCATAAAATAAAGGCAAACTAGTCAAGATTACCAATGGGATCCAATTAATTAATACATGTGTGTGTGTTTATATATATATTGCAATGGCCCCATTTGAGACATGATAAGGGTGAAAGAAAATCTTTCACTTGCCTCGACTTTGAAACAAATGATTATATATTTTGTGTGCAAACTTTTTCAATTATTCTTATTTAAATACTTGTAATTTTTTTTTTATTTGAATGTATAAAATCTTAATATTTTTTGTTCTAATTCAAGTTCTTATGTATCAATTTTGTTGTTGCTAAAATGGTTGTTAAATCAACACTTGATATGCTACAATGTGTCACCAAATGTGCTTAAACTTTCAATTTATTTGTATTTATAGCATATATTTTTATATATATATTTGAGCTGCGAGTGGATTGAATGTTATACCCGTTAACATAATTGTGTATTAGAAAAAAATATATATATCCTACATCAGTCTCTCTAGGTTAGAGAGAACTCATCCTTGAGTTCAAATTGCTATTGTTTCAATCGATTGGATATCCACTCAAAAGTTGTCAACCTTTTACATGTTCATTGTTTCTATTAAAAACACCATACATGTTAGCAACATGTTTATGCAGAGACTCCAAGTCATGTGTAACACTAAAGACAATATGTTTTCCTTGTTGGTCGGCCTAAGTTTTTTTAATTCTTCACTAGACACACCATGTCGAAATCTCATAACCTAGCATTGAATTTAAAATCCAATGTAATGTTATTGTCATTGACAACAATTAGAATGTTCTTTTCTGGCAACATACCTTTATTAACAACATCAAAACCATCTTGAAATTTTTCAAGCATCAACTTTAAACACTTGATTGTTAGCAATGAACAATAGGTTAGTTCATTGATTTGTTTGTAGTTGAAAATATCTACTACTTCAATATCTTCAAACTTAGCTCCAAAGAACTCTTTTGAAGTATCAAAGAATTATTTACTTTCATGAGAGAATCGTTATAGATCATAACTTATAAAAATTTTAGGATTTCTACAACCCCCAAGTTCACTGACATATTAAGTTTATTCCTTGTCAAATTTTGGTAGTTGATTTCAATCTACAAAATAACTAGAATCATAAAAAAAAAAAATTAGTTTCAATATAACATTTGTCCCAATCAAGAAGCCATTTTCTTTGCTCATACCTCTGAAAATAAGTTTTCAAAGCTGACTATGAATCTGTGATCACTCTCTTTATGATCCTCTCATTTTCTTTTATTTATCTTTGCTAATTAACAAGATAATTATTTAACTTACCTTTGTAATATTATCATCGCTAACTGACAAGTCAATTGTGTGATCTATCTTTTTATGTTTTCTATTACCAGTTATTGAATGTCTCTTTTCGAGAGAAAACCTCCATATTTTCTCTTGCACAAGCACATCTTGTTTTATAATGTTTTTTTGCCACGGTCATTCAATAGCACAGATTAACTAATAACTAGGAACCGTTGGGCTCTAATATCAATTGATGCAAATGAAACAACATGAAAAAGATGATAAACATTAAAAGACAAAACAAAACTTAAAAGGGTCACACAAAAAAAACCTTAATTTGAATTTTTATTACTCATTATTTGAATCTAATCAAAACTCAATACTGTAGATCTTATAAGCTTATTCAAACCTCGATGTCTATGAAATTTTAATCATATAGGAAATAGAGTCTCTAGAATCTCCTAGCAAAGTTTTGTCTTGATCTAGCAGTTTGATAAAAAATTATATATGTTAGATAAGGTTGAACGTTAGGAAAAAAATCCATTTCATCAATAGCCTATAAGTGGTTGTTAATGAAGTTAAATCTAATAAATTTTGAGGGGTTAGTGCCTAGTTGATCCGCATATAATTCCTTTAACCATATTTTTTAAACGAATTAAAGTCAATCCAAATTGATCTTGTATGAGATTTGCCACACAAAAAATTTTGTTATTTTTTAAATGATTTATGTCATCAAATGTACACATTCCAAATTTCATTCTAATCAAATAATGTAGGTTTCAACTATCTAAGTCACCTAGAATATAATAGATATGCAAAATAGATGGTTTGCATTTTAGATCTAATAATCAACGAGTGAAGAAGCCAATTATTCTTAGCGATCCTAAAATAAGAAAAAAAGTAGAGTCGATTGAAGTGAAGTTTTAATGTTTAAAAAAGGAGTTGAGAATTAAATTCAACTTTTCCATTATTTTCATATATGTAATATTATATATATATATATAAAAAAAAAAAGAGTTCGACTCTAAGTTGTTTAAGAATAATGGTGTTGAGTTTCTCAACCCTTTGACTTAGGATTAATTAGTTTTATTTCTTAATAGGAGCAAATGAAGGGATATAACTTAATGGTATAATGTCTCCTTGACATGACGGAAGTCATCAATTCAAGCCTGAAGTCAATTATATAATAAAATAAGGGCATATAAAAAAAGATCTCTCTAGTATGATTAGAAGCAAATAGCAGGCATAAAATCATTTAGTAATATTCCATATCCCTCTACACTTTTTCTAACCTGACTCAAATGGATCATATTAGAAATCAAATTCAACAATCCTTAACACACTTATTTGTTCTATCTATTGTTACTTTAGAAACAACGATTAACTTCTTAGCAATTAAATGTAACTCTATAAAACTTCTTATAGTCTGGAAGAGTTATATTTCTTTATCCCTATGGGAAAGAAGAATATGAAATATAAAAGAAAATATCAATCAAACCAATCACAAGAATACCAATTATAGTGTCGATCAGCCAAAAAAGAATCATTCCCTACTGGTCTTCCTTTTAGCCAATTCCTTTTCTGACCTTAGTACAAAACTAAAGTTGGTGAGCAAAGAATCCTAAATAATATACAATTTCTCTTTCTAGAAAAACAAACATTAATTAGAATAAGAAAAACTTGTCACATGAGAAAATTGATGTCTCTTCAAGATATGGCTCAATTCATATTAAAGTAAAGGCTAAGAACTGTAAATGTAGTCCATAAATTAGTGGGGTGGATAGTTAATTGGTGACCTAACCCCTCACCATTTCAAAAATATGGTGCAACCTTTTTTTTTGTTCTCTGATAGCTAGACTAAATCAAGTTAATAATTGGCAAGGTCTCATATAGTGCAAATAAAAAACATAAAAATAAATTTGTATAATTTTGGAGTGATTTTTTTCGCTTCCAAAATAAAAGGTGCATAAGAGACATGTCTCCATAAATAATATTTTTTATTTTTTATCCTTACAATATCCTTGTAAAAAAAATTTAATTACAAAATTATCCAACTAAAACATGTAAGGATAAAAATAATTATTGTCATATTTTTAAAATCCAACCCAGAGGTCGACTTGGGATAAGATTAGAGTCACAAGTTGAGAGGGTCAACCTAGGTCAACCAATTTTTTTAAAAGGATCAAAACAATATTTTTTTTGACTAAAAAAGTTTTTTAAATTCCAACATATTTTTAACCTAGATTTTCATCGGGTTAACTTGCATATTTTATTAGATTAGGCTAGGTCAACCCTTTCTTTATTTTTTCTTAAACCTGTACTAGTTTAGACCTGCAAAGTTTGATAGTAGAATTATATAATTAGAGTTATTATACTACCAATAAATTTAATACTCAATATAAACTAAAGTAAATAAAAAAATACTATCTAATTATTATTTTTAAATATGTAAGTTTGATAGTAATATATATTAAGTGTAATATAAACTTTTTTATATTTAATTATGCCTTATCCACCATCAACCAAATATGATACAAAGATAATCATTATGTCTTGTACACCATAACTAAATATAATTTTTTTCTCTTGTCCTGTCTTGTCTTTTTTGTCCCCATTGTCTCCATCTTTTTTTGTCTAAGGATAGTAAAAAAATGTTATCTTAGTGACACTTTTTCTCATTTTTATCATCATGAAAGAAAAGGCCCCAACCTATAGATAAGGAATTTTTTAGGAAGTAGACACATCTTAGATTAATATCTAGTAGGTAATGAAAATCATTTTTCTAAGTTAAGAAGCATAAAAAAAAAAATAGAATTGTTTTTTTAAGGTCTTTATCCCTTGTACAAGATTCAAACTACTTGTCCTCCCTAAAAAAATAGATGAAAACCCATGGCAAAACAACATACCCATGTAAACATAGTTGCTTGTCTAAGGTTTCAAGAGAAGAAGAGAGGTGATCTCAAGTGCTCATGTGTCAATTTAGGGTAAGGTAATGCTAATTGTTCTATGGTTAATAAACCTTTTTCAAAGCCTAATATAACTTTAAGGGTTGATTAAAAACGAGAATGAACCCATATATATTTCTATATTCATTCAACTTCCTCTATTATCAGATAACCCAAATATATTTTCACCTCTAATAATAATTTAAAGAAAAACTACATTTATCATCCTGTAGTTTGGTTTAATTTGCAATTACCCACTATAGTTTAAAAAATTACATTTTATATTGTGAACTGTATATGTGCATTAATACTTAACATCCTCGTAAAAAAATGTCAAAAAAAATATCTAATTATTTATAAGATTGTCATTATTTTTCATTTAATGACTAAATAACTCTTATGTTAAATATTACAACTTTGCTATTAAATTAAAAAAGACTCTAGCCATATCCTCCCCTTTTTATCCACTATTTTCTCATGAATTGAATGGAGATTTAAGATTTTCATACTTAGAAAAACCCATAACCCAGAAATTTACAATCAATTCAAAAACCTAGCCACCATCCTCATCATTTTTATCCTCCTAATATCAGGCCACCCAAAACCAGCAAATCCCCTCTATTGAAACATTAATTCAATGATATACTTTCAAGGTTATCTAGCTCTCATGACTTGAGTTGTGGGTTTGACGGGTTAATCAAGTTGACTCGAGTTTTTTTCCTTTTTTAATTGGTATTTTTTCAATTTCATCCTTCAGCATTGGATTAATTATGAATTAGGCTTCATGATTTATTTTGGTTGCTTTCTATGAGATTATCCGGTATTATGACTCGGGTCATGTGTTCTACAAGTTAACCCGTGTAGACTAAGGTCACTTTATTGTGTCTTGTGTCTTGTTTTTATATTGATTTTTTTTCAATTTTAATCTTCAACAATGAGTTTATTTAGAATTAGGCTTCATAATTTTTGTTGATTTACTTTCTATAAAGTTATCACAATCTCATAACCTTAGTTTTATGTTTGATAGGTTAATCTAGGCTAACACAAGTTATTTTTTTGTTTACTTTCTATGATGTTATCCCGATCTCATGACCCGGGTCACGAGTTTGGCAAGTTAACTCATGTCAAAAAAATTTTGTTATTTTTTAATTTTTTTTTAATTTCATCTTTTAACATTTAGTTGATTTGGAATTAGGCTTCATAAATGCTTTTCATTTTGCTTTATATAAAGTTATTATTGTCTCATAACTTGGGTTATGAGTTTGACGAGTTAACCCGAGTTGAATCGGGTCATTTTTTATCTTTTTATTTTTATTTTTTTCTAAAACATTAGGATTGCTTATCCCAAGTCGTAAGTTAGCCTAGGTTTTTTTTGTTCTTTTTTAGTTTATATTTTTTCAATTTTATCCTTCAACATTTATTTTATTTGGAATTAGGCTTCATTTCTCTTTTGCTTTTTATGAGGTTATCGTAGTCTCATTATCTTAATAACAAATTTGGTTGGATAACTCAAGTTGATTTGAATTTTTTTTATTGTTTTTTTATTTATATTTTTCCAATGTCATCCTTTAATATTGGATTGATTGAGAATTGAGTTTCATAAATTGTTTCAATTTTCTTTTTATGGAGTTATCCTAGTCACATGACTAGGGTTGCAGCTTTAACATATTAACCCGAGTTATTTGTTTTTTGATCTATTTTTTTAATTGATTTTTTTTCAATTTCAACCATCGACATTGGTTTAATTGAGAATTGAGTTTCATATTTGGTTTTCATTTGCTTTTTATAGGGTTATCTTAGTTTCATGATCCAAATCGCGGATTTGACAGGTTAATCTAGGTCAATCCAATATGTTTTCATCTCAATATTTTTTTTAAAAAAAAACATGTCATCTTGAATTTTTAATCAAACTACATTTAACAGTTATTTGGTTTGTCTTTGGACCCGTCAAGTTTATTAGGTTATATCATGTCAACACCTATACGATTTAATTTTTTTCTACTAGAAAACAAGTAAGTAACACCTAGATTTTTTTATGTTAAAAAAAACTGATTTAACCCACAGCGTAGCACGTGCAATGATCCAGTAAACAATTAAAAAGAATCATGGTGTAGCTAAAAACAAATGACTAGGTTAAGCATCATGAACATTTCAAATGCATCAATATTTTTTATAGGCTTAGCCAATGTGCAAAAATGGTAAGTTTCTTAAGCATGTGCCTAGCCTTCATTGAAATTTAAACCTTTAGGTTTCGAACCATCTACTTGAGTTGTGGATTAAAGTATCATCTCATCTCAAATAAGATATGCAACACTCTCTCTCTCCTCACCCTGTGACATCAAAGAACCCTACATTAAAATCATTGATTCTTGATCTAGAATTTGCTTGTTGTAAATACAAATTAAGATAGTGAAGTTAAGATTTTATTTTATTTTTTTTGAATTTTTAAGGAGAAAAAAGGGAAAGGAAGGGATTGTTTAATTTATTGTAAATACAAATTGATATCTGAATATTTTTCTAGAAGTAAAAAATCTCATATCGAAACCAAATTAGTGTTTTGATTTATGATGTTTGTGTTATATTATATTTGATTTATGAGTTGTTTATGTAGGGGTAAGGAACAAATTCAAGACTGAATGAATTATTGCAAGATTTATGGGATTTTTTTGTTTGTTGCTTAAAAACACTAATTTGATTTTGATTTGGGTTCATAATCTTTGTTCATCAAATGAAGAGAAAAAAATTGTATATGAAGAGAGATAAATCGTGTTTAAAGAAAGAAATTCTATATTTTTAATAAATTATATGCGTGTAGCTTGGTTATTTTATCATATTTAATTTTGTTTTTGTAAATCTAGGAAGTAAATTGTAATTTTTTAAACTATAACGGCTAATTACCAATATAATCCAATTATAGGATGCTAAAATAATTTTCTTAATTTTAAATTCAAATCCATAATGGAGTTCATTAGAAAACAAAACTCATTGTCGTTTAATTGTTTTTGTTATTGCTTATTATCAAGACCAACTTTATGTACAATAAAGAAAATTTATAACAATTAAATCCACAAAAACTTTGTATTATAATCAAAACTAAGACAATCATTCAAGTTGGATTGATTTAATTTATTTTTTTTGTTAATCTAAACCTTATATTCTCTTTTCTTTATTATTTTTTCAAATATAACTCACGAAAGGATGCTAACTTGACACTGAACGAGAACATTAACAAGTAACTAACAAGTTCTATTAAAAGCATTCAATTGATGAGCTTTAAAATTTTATACTTTCATATAGCAAGAATAAATAAATAAATAAAAGTATAGACATTTGAATAGTAAAAATAAAAATACTGACATTCAAATAAAAAATAAATTAAAAAACTCATGCACACTTATTGGATATTCTAACATGTTATATGTCAACTTAATGATTTCATTAGTATAAAACAGAAGGATCTAATAGGAGCATCTAATTGAAAAAATAGAAAGTTTGCATGATGAAACATGAAAAAATAAATTACATACACTTGAATTGGAAAGTTGCACTTTATATATATATATATATATATATATATATATATATATATATATATATATATATATATATATATATATATATATATATTTTTTATTTATATATTAT
>Ga0307518_10001344_pt1 | contig 18342 bp, 13 predicted proteins | sample 25_EM_MG_FD_203889 | JGI IMG/M metagenome (GOLD analysis project Ga0307518, IMG submission 203889) | Populus trichocarpa ectomycorrhiza microbial communities from riparian zone in the Pacific Northwest, United States - 25_EM | ecosystem: Host-associated > Plants > Roots > Unclassified | place...
TACGCGCGGTTGTGTGTGGAGGTAGATGCATCTCTACCATTTGTCCACAAATTTGAACTTGAGTTTTCCACTACTATCAGAGAAGTTCATGTGAACTATTAATGGAAGCCGAAGAGATGTGAATGGTGCCACGTTTTTGGTCACTCATGTCAGCCTTCAGCTGATAAGCAGGTTAACAGTGATGCCTCTTCTAGTCATCAGGATAAAGGTAATGCCTCACCTGCCACAGACACAGGTGATAAACAGGTTAACGGTGATGTTTCTCCTAGTCATCAGGGTAAAGGTAATGCCATTACCTCCCCCGCCACAAACACAGATGAGATGTCCTCTGAAGACTCAGATTCCTCAGCTGAGACAGATACAGATTCCTCAGACGAGACAGACACAGATGAGTCAGCCTCTGATTCCTCAGCTGAGAGTCAGCTGAAGCCATCTGATCTTGGTGATGTTAAATCGATAACTCCTCCACTGTCCACAAACGACCATGTTAGGACATCACCACTAGAATTGCCTGTGTGCACTACTAGTAAGCAAATGTCTTTGCCATCATCTTCTGAAACCAGTTCTTCATCTAGGGTACCTACCATATATTTACCTAAGATGACACCATCTCGAGCACTTCCTCTAGAATCTCTATCTGCTGCACAATCTGTTGGATGTGATGACACTGGATTTACACTTGTTACTAGAAGGAAAAAGAAGAAGGATATCCCCGAGATGAAAACTCGGGCAGCGACTCATCGTGTGGCACCATCTTTTTTACCTTCCAGTTGAGCAGTGATATTACCTGAGTTTGGATTATTTCTATATCAACCGCCTGAACGGTTTATGCTGCTTTGTATGTTTTCTTTCGATGTACAAGCTTTTTCCTTTTTGTTGACCTTCCAGGTCCTTTGTAATACTTGGGGTATACCTCTTGTATCATGTACTTTTTGGATAAATACAACTTAACTTTATTCAAAAATAAAATAAAATTGAGGGTTTAGGGTTTAGGGTTTCGGGAGGAGGGAAAATGAAGAGAGAGCAGCTCCTGTTGGCGACACAAACCAAGCTTTCATTCCGGCCCTGAAATTCTTGCCGGTGACCATTAAACTTAGCCAAATCCCTTTCATCTCTTTCACCTTCACCTGTTCTTGCCCTTAACCGAACGTTTTTTCCACTCCTGCACCTTAAACCTTCTCATTACCATCTTCTCCATTCCCACGATATTCACCTTTATCTATAACACGTCCCCTGCCTCTCAGCACCTATGTCGAAAACTCCAGCAGTTGGTAGCAGATCACAAACTGCCACCCAAACATCATAGGCTAACAAAGTTCGAGTTTCTGATTCCAGCACACAATTCTCTTTGGAACCCTTGTCCAGACAGCCACTAGGTCATCGTCTTGTGATCTCTGAAGAAATGCTACATGATAATGCAGATCAATGGAATAGATGTATGGTAGGGTTCTTTCCTGGCTTTAGAATGCCTTACCATGCTGTTAATACAATAGCGTCACGGGTTTGGAGGCAATATGGCTTAGACAATGTCACAACAACATCCAATGGCTTCATGATCTTTCGGTTCACAACGGAAGCTGAGATGCATGCGGTTCTTGAGAAGGGCCCTTGGATGTTTGGTGGGAAAAATATTGTTTTGCAACAATGGCATCCTCGGTTTCAGTTTGACAAAAACAATATATCGACTCTTCCTGTTTGGGTTCGCTTGCATGGATTGCCTTTTCCTTTATGGTCGAAACAAGGCTTGAGCATGGCAGCTAGTATGGTAGGTAGGCCTCTCTCTTGTGATGAATCTACCTATAACTGTATAAGATTGGATTATGCCCGTGTATGTGTGGAAGTTGATGCCTCCCTGGCGTATGTCCATGAATTTGAGATTGAAAGTCCTTTAACATCTGAGCCTATTACAGTTAAGGTTGACTATGAATGGAAACCTTCTCGGTGTGAAAAATGCCATATCTTTGGCCATTCATGCCCTATTGCTCCTGCACCCCCTATAAACAAAGGCAAATCACCGGTCAATGATGTCATTCCTATGCCTGTTCCTGCCTTTCCTATTATACAGCCACCCACAAATCCTTCAACGAGTACTCAGCCTCCATCACCAAATGATATACCCCTTCCCAGCCTTATTAATTCGGCTCCCCCTCAAAACAAAATTACTGACTCCCCTACCCCATCATTGCCCCCTACCTCTGCAAACCATATAGATGAACCGCTTTCCCTTCAACATATCCCAACCCCTATCCCCACCCAAATACCTCTACCACCTCCAGTAGACACTCTGCCTCTTTATGTGGAAAATGCAGCAGAGGGTTCCACAAACATTACCAATCCACACCAACCTGTTTTAAACACCACCACATGTCTAGAAAACAAAATGGCTTCACTCCAGAGCAATAGTGCATCCTCTACTGCATGTGAGGATTCCACTGCCGAGACTTCCACCATCTCACCCCCCTTCAATGAAAGCCATGATGATTCTCTACAACCATCACCAAAGACAGCCCGGAAGAAAAGGGGTGGAAAGAAACGTAAGGAGGCTAAGGGCCTTCTCTGGTTGTAAGTTCTCTTCATTCCAATAAATGATTAGTATAGGTAGCTGGAATATTTGGGGACTCAATAATCTCCAAACACAAAAAGCTGTCCAGGAGTGGACAAACAAAAACAATTTAGAACTTTTTGGTTTACTAGAAACTAAGGTAGCTCATGCAAACCTAGATACTGTTGAAGCCAAACTAGGCCTCCCACATTGGAAGTTCACATCCAACATTAGTTCTTCCACTAGTTGCCGGATTCTAGTTGGTTGGAACCTTCATAAAATTTCCCTAACTTGTGTAAATGCCTCTTCACAATGGTTAACATGTGGGATCACAGCTCCCACCCTACTTGTCCCTATACGGGTTACTTTTATTTATGGCCATAACACCCCAGCAGCCCGGACAATCCTGTGGAACCACCTTTGCCAAGAAAGTCCTCTAAATGCTAATACTTCATGGATTGTTTTAGGCGATTTCAATGCTATTATGAATGCTGGTGATCGTTCAGGAGGGGATATCAATTGGTATCATCACCAACATGCATTCAGCAATTGTATTCGTCAGGCGGAGCTCATCCAATTACCCTACACAAGGCTGAAATTTTCATGGCACAATGGCCAGCAAGGCGCGCACACAATCCAGAAAAAATTGGATTGGATATTTGGTAACTCTTGCTTGTTTTCTAACTTTCCTGCAGCTCATTCTATATTTATGCCGAGGCTCATCTCTGATCACAGTGCAATGCTGCTCCATCTTACTAATCCCACCTCTGTTAAGCCACGACATTCACCCTTCAAGTTTCTCAATGCTTGGACTGATAGGGCAGACTTCATGGGAATTGTTAGCACATCTTGGACCTCTCACATTACTGGTAATCCAATTTATCAATTCACAACCAAGCTCTGTATCTTGAAGACTGCACTCCGGAAGCTTCATCATCACCATACAAGCCATATTGCCAGCAAAGTAGGTCAAGCTAAAACCACTTGGCAGAATGCACAATTCCAACTGGACAGCAACCCGACATCCATTGCAGCACAAAACAGTGAAAGGGCTCATGCAAAACTCTACATGCAATTATGTAAGGATGAAGAATCCTTGCTTAAACAGAGGTCTAGAATCAATTGGCTCCAGCTAGGCGATCGTAATACAAAGTTCTTCCACAACTCCCTATTGCATCGCCAAGTCAGAAACCGAATACATAGTCTGCATGATTCCACAGGTACTATCATTACTGACCAACAGGAAATGGGGAAGCTGGCGTCCACATACTATGAGCAACTCTTGTCTGCTCCTCAACCTCCTCTATCAGGGCCAGTCAACCATATATACCCTAACATCATTTCTGATGCCTCAAAATCTGCTATTAATCTGCCCATAACTGATGAGGACATCAAGACTGCATTGTTTTCCATTCCTGACAACAAATCGCCAGGACCTGATGGCTATAATGCTTACTTCTTCAAGCACTGTTGGAGCATAATTGGACCCGACTTCCTTGCAGCAGTAAGGTATTTTTTCATTGCCAATTGTTTGCCCCGATGTGTAAATGCTACACGAATAGCACTGGTTCCTAAAGTTGAAAATCCTTCTTGCATGAATGATTTTCGGCCAATATCATGCTGCAACGTCCTATACAAATGTATTTCCAAGGTCATTGTTATCAAACTTAAGGCAGCACTTGCCGATGTCATCGGGCCATCACAATCAGCTTTTCTGTCAGGGAGGAATATTTCGGACGCCATTCTTCTCACCCAAGAACTCATGCACAACGCCCATCTCAACACTGGACCACCCCAGTGTGCTCTTAAGGTTGACTTACGGAAAGCCTTTGACACTGTGCGGTGGGACTTTATTCTGGCCGGTTTAGCAGCCATTGGTATTCCTCAGCAAATGGTATAGTGGATTAGCATTTGCATTTCTACAGCACACTACACTGTCAACCTCAATGGTGAGCTGCATGGTTTCTTTAAAGCCACCAGGGGCATCCGTCAAGGAGATCCTCTATCTCCATACCTTTTTGTTTTGGCAATGGAAGGACTGGGAGGACTTATTACTGAAGCCACACGGCATGCTGCCTTTAAATACCATTGGCGTTGTGCTGCCAATAAAATTACTCACATTTGTTTTGCAGATGATCTAATGCTATATTGCCATGCAGACACAAGTTCGGTTACCATTTTGCAATCCTGCTTGGACAGGTTCTCTACATTCTCAGGCCTCACCATCAATCACGCTAAAAGCTCCCTCTATTTGTCTGGTGTTGATTTGGCCACACAAAGCCGCATATGCAGTCAGCTTGGCTTCCACCAAGGCGTCCTTCCAGTAAGATATTTAGGGGTTCCCTTAATCTCCACAAGGCTCAAGCATGCTGATTGCCTCCCACTTTTAGAACGACTCACGGCCAGAATAAAGCTTTGGACATCCTCATCCTTATGCAGGACGTCTCCAGCTCATCAAATCAGTCTTGTTCTCCATTCAAGTCTATTGGTCTTCAATGTTCATCATTCCCTGCTCCATCATTAAGAAAATCGAAGGTATCTTCTCTGCTTTTCTATGGAAGGGCACATCAATGGCTCATGTGGGAGCAAAGGTTGCATGGCACTCTATCTGCTACCCCTTAAGAGAAGGGGGCCTCGGCATAAAAAATCTGAAAACGTGGAACAAGGCTGCAACGCTGAAACATATATGGCGCTTATTGGTAGACAAGGATTCTTTATGGACGGTTTGGGTCACTATAGTCCTTCTCCGCAACAAATCATTCTGGCTTATCAATATTCCTTCTACTGCTTTTTGGTCCTGGCGGAAAATATTACAAAGCAGGGAATGGTGCCGAAGCTTGTTCATAAACTGCATTAGCAATGGCTCATCAACATCACTCTGGTATGATTATTGGTTACCGGATGGAAACAAAATCATTGATATCCTCCCCCTTCGTGTTCTCACATCTACAGGGCTCTCTTGGACTTCAATGGTATCTCACATTATACATGATGGTGGCTGGAACTTCCCTGATATTCCTGAACTCCAACCAACGTGGAATGCAATCAATTTCGGGCCTCATCTTGGCCGAGAGGATCAGTGTGTATGGCGACTACAAAGTTCTGGAGTTTTTACCATTAAGTCAGCATGGGAGTTCCTCAGACCGAAAAAACCAGACAACAACTTGCACCACCTCCTTTGGTTCAAGGGCCATATCCCCCGTCACTCATTCATTCTTTGGTTAGCTAGCCTCGACCGACTACGAACGATGGACAGATTGCATGGGGGTGTTCCGACTACAACTTGCATCCTATGTGGTATTCACATGGAAACACATGAGCACCTCTTTTTTGAATGCAGCTACACCAACTTAGTTTGGACGTCCATCTGTAACAAAGCCAACATCCATTAGCCCTGCAAACCATGGACACAGCTGCTTCATTGGTCAGCCGCTCACTACAAGCAGAGGAATGACAGTGATCATATGATAGCCTGCCTTCTTATATCCACTACAGTTTACTACCTATGGTATGAACGGAATAATCGTGTGTTTATCAACACTTCTCAGCCATATCAGACCACTATGGAGGCAATTTACCAACAGATTCGAACAAAAATAGCACACCTGAATCATGCTTTCCCATCCAGAATTTGTGCTATCTGGAATCTTCAAGATGACTAGGCGGTGTGATAGTGGGGAAAACAGAGCAGTTTTCTTCCTTTATCACAATCGAAGTTTGGCCTGTAATGAAAAACAAGATGCTACTTTGCTGGGATCAATTGGTTACTGTTCACGTGAAGACATGCATGGTTTATGCTTAAGAACAATTATTAACATGGCCACTGTTCACGCAGCGGCCATGCATGTATTCTTTTTCTTTTTTCTTTTTCTTTCTCTTGATTATGTTTGCGAACTGCCTGCAAATATTTTCTTTATTTCTCTTGGGGTATGCCCCTCGTAGCTCTGTAAAGAATTTTTTTTCTTTTTTAATATACATCTTACCTTTTCCAAAAAAAAAAGTTTAGGGTTTAGGGTTTAGGTTTGGGTTTAGGGTTTAGGGTTGTTTAGGGTTTAGGGTTTTTTAGGGTTTAGGGTTTAGGGTTTTTTAGGGTTTAGGGTTTAGGGTTTTTTAGGGTTTAGGGTTTAGGGAGGGGAGGGATTCTGACTTTTAGTGAGAGAAGCTCTGGAACTGGAGATAAGAGAGAGATTGAGCTACCGGAGCATTATCTCCTCCGATAACCGTTGGATCAGCTCCTGTCTCAGGTATGTTGTTCATGTTTTCCCTCACTAAATACTGATCGTTCGGATCGTGAAATTAGTTCACCAAATACGAGTTTTGCTTCTTTTTATTTCTCATCCCTGTTTCTTCCCCTGTCACCCGACAACCACTGTTTCATCATTTTGCCTGCTATGGCTTCCCCAAAAAATCCCATCACACTACAAACAGCCCCACCAACCAGTCTTCACCTAAACACCCCCATACCAGATGTTCAAAACCGCCACCCCACCATTCAACAAAAAAAAACCCAATCCCACCCCCCCACCTCCTAGGCAGAAAGAGTTAGAGTTACAAACACAAGCACAAGATTTTCTTTAGAGGGTATCCCCAGGCAATTTGCCGGAACCAGACTTGTTATACCTGAGGATATTCTTCTAGACACAACAGGGAAATGGAACAGATGCATGGTTGGATTCTTCCCTGGCTTCAGAATGCCATACCATGCGGTGAACACTATTGCATCAAGAGCCTGGAAGAACAAGGGGCTCGAAAATGTCATGACAACGACAAATGGCTTTATGCTCTTCAGATTTAAAACTGAACTTGAGATGCAAGAAGTGCTAGAAAAAGGCCCTTGGATGTTTGGAGGCAAAACTATCATTTTGCAGCAATGGCACCCCCACTTCGTGTTTGATAAAAACAAAATATCCAAACTTCCAGTTTGGATCCGGTTGCATGGTCTACCCTTTCCCTTGTGGTCAAAGAATGGATTAAGCTTAGTTGCAAGCATGGTGGGAAGGCCGCTCTCCTGTGATGAACAAACTTACAATTGCACACGCCTAGACTATGCTAGAGTTTGTGTGGAGGCCGATGCTACACTACCTTTCATTAACCAATTTGAGATTGAAAGCTCCCTTTCAGTAGACCCTATATTAATAGAGGTGGAATATGAGTGGAGGCCACCGAGATGTGATAAATGCAACCTTTTTGGCCAAGTCTGCACAAAAGAAAGAAGTAAAACAGATAATGAGGCTACAGAGTACCCTGCTAGCAAAGTTGTAGATGGGGTGCCTGTGTGCACCACTAGCAAAAACATTGAAGTAACAGATGGGGTTGGCAGAAAACAAATTGGCGCCCAAGTGAATGGGATAGGCAGCACTGGTTTAGTCTCTAAAATAGTTGAGAGTGGGGAGGGCTGCACAGTTCTCTCCAAAACCAAAACCAAAACCAACACTCCCACGAAAAATGTTCCCCCTACAGATGAAACACAAAAGGCAGTGGCCGTGAAACCAACAATCTCTGACAGCAGGCAAATGCAGCAAGCCAAGCGCTTGGAGCAGTTGACCATGCCCGCTACTTCTTTGCAGGTGGCATCAGTTAATAACAGAAGGTCCCAACAATCCTTGGAACAGCTGCCAAAGGAACCGGCAGGGCTAAGCAGTAACCTGTTGGCTATAACAGGAAGCAATCTGGGTGATGATACTGAGGATGAATCAGATAAAGACTTAGCTCATGACCCACACTCTGTTGAAGAAAACCAGCACCTCATCATAGGTTTTGCTAAATGTGTGGAGAGCAAAATGGCAACCCTGAAAAGTTCCAGTGAAGCATCTACATCAGCAAAAGATAGCTCTAAGGAGACATCTTCGCTCCTCAGAGGTAACCCTATCTCCCCCTTCACTAAACAAGTAGGGAAAAAGAAAGGGAAGAAGCTGAGACTGGCCAAAGGCCTATAACCCACCAGCTATGTACTCTGGGTATCTTTTGTAAATATCTTTATGTTTAAGATAGGATGCTGGAATATATGGGGACTTAATAGCCCTAAAAAACAAAAAACTATTAGAGAATGGATTTCTAAATCCAAGCTAGGCATAGTTGGTTTGCTGGAAACCAAGATAGCTGGCCCCAACATGAATGCAGTCTCTGCAGGACTTAATCTGCACTCTTGGAATTTTGTATCTAATATTAATTCTTCCTCTACATGCCGAATACTGGTAGGATGGGATCCTACTGTTTTCAGTCTCTCTTGCATGAATTATTCAGACCAATGGGTCACTTGTGAAGTAACCACCCTGTCCACCAATGAATGTTTTAAGATCACAGTAGTGTATGGTCTCAATACTCCAGTTGGAAGGAAATTGCTGTGGGAATATATGCTGCATCAAGCCCCAGCGTTTGCATCAACGCCTTGGGCATTGATGGGTGATTTCAATGCCATATTAAAACCTTCTGATAGGTCAGGTGGGGATATGAATTGGTATGACCATTATCATGAGTTCAACAACTGCATTCAAGACACCGAGCTCATCCAAGTTCCATTCACTGGACCTAAATTCTCTTGGCACAATGGTCAGCAATGAAGGTATACCATTCTGAAAAAGCTGGACTGGATATTCTGCAATCCGTCCTTCCTCTCCACTTGGCCGGCAACACACTCAATTTTTCTTCCTCGAGACTTATCGGACCATAATGCAATGATTATGGATCTCAATGTCCACAAACCACCCCCCATTCCCCTTTTAAGTTCCTGAATATTTGGGCTGATCGGGAAGATTTTATGGACATTGTTAGAGCAGCATGGCAGAATCAAATCATGGGCAACCCTATGTATTGCTTCACAACCAAGCTTCGTGGGCAACCCTATGTATTGCTTCACAACCAAGCTTCGTATTCTAAAAATTGCCCTCAGATCTCTCCACAGAAACAACACAAGCCATATCTCACGCAGGGTGGCCGAAGCTCAGTCTAACTGGAATCAAGCTCAAATGGCTCTGGATGAATCCCCAGCATTAGAGGTTTTGGCTGCCTCAGAAAGGAACTGTGCAAGACTTTACAACCAGCTTTGCAAGGATGAGGAAGCAATATATAAACAGCGGTCCAGGATTCAGTGGTTGCAGCTTGGTGACAGGAACACCAAATTTTTTCATAGATCGCTCGTCCACAGACAAACCAGTAATGCTGTTCATGTCCTAACTGATGAGGCAGGAAACCAGGTATATGAAAAGGACAAGCTGGGGACTATGGCAGTTAAATATTTCCAACAGCTTCTGACAGCCCCCCCTCCGACTCCTGAAGATAACATCCCCAGGCTATATCCTACTGCTATTCCATCCATCTGCATTCCAAACCTCATCCAGGCGATCACAGAAGAAGAAATAAAGATGGCTTTATTCTCCATCCCGGATAACAAGGCCCCGGGTCCAGATGGTTTCACTGCCTACTTCTTTAAGCAAGGCTGGGAGAATATCAGAATAGATTTCATTGCAGCAATACAGTTCTTTTTTGATCGAGGCTCCCTCCCTAGATGCATCAATGCAACCAGAATTGCCCTGGTGCCCAAGGTTGAGAACCCGACTTGCATGAATGACTATAGGCCTATCTCATGCTGCAATGTCATGTATAAATGTATATCCAAGATCCTAGCAACACGGCTAAAGACTATTCTGCCAGAAGTAATCGGCCCCTCTCAAGCAGCTTTTGTCCCGGGTAGGCAGATCTCAGACAACATTTTGCTTACTCAGGAACTCATGCACAAATACCATGTGGGGAGGGGGCCAACAAGATGTGCTTTGAAGGTGGACTTGAAGAAGGCTTTTGACACAATTAGCTGGGACTTCATTCTGAAGGCTCTGCAAGCGATAGGCATTCCTGGGAAAATGGTTGGCTGGATTCACACTTGCATTTCCTCAACTTACTTCTCTATCAGCCTCAATGAGGAATTACACGGGTTTTTCCAATCCAGCAGGGGGCTTCGTCAAGGTGATCCCCTCCCCCCCTATCTATTCGTCCTGGCAATGGAAGGCTTGGGGGGAGCCCTGAATCTAGCTGCCACAAACCCACTGTTTCGGTTCCATTGGAGATGCAAACAAAATTCTATCATCCATCTCAGCTTTGCCGATGACCTCATGCTGTTCTGTAAAGCAAACCTTGAGTCTATGAAAATAATCCAGGATGCTCTGGACAATTTCTCTTGTATCTCAGGGCTGACTATAAACCATGACAAAAGCCTGGTATTTTTATCCGGAGTCAAAGATGATCTCAGGACTGCCATTGTTAATTGTTTAGGCTTTAAACAAGGGACCCTGCTAGTAAACTATCTTGGTGTTCCCATGATCAGCTCACGGCTGACACACCAAAACTGTCTTCAGCTGCTGGAAAGGATCCTCTCCAGGATAAAGTTATGGACATCAACGTCCCTTACTTATGCAGGCCGACTCCAGTTGATCAAATCAACCCTCTTTTCCATGCAAGTCTACTGGTCCAGCATGTTTATATTGCCTACCTCAATTATCAGGAATATTGAGAGTTCCCTAGCCGCATTTCTATGGAAAGGTACATCTCTTACTCACACAGTAGCCAAAGTGGCTTGGGCCACCGTATGCTACCCCCTAGAGGAAGGCGGGCTGGGGATAAAAAACATCAAAACTTGGAACAAAGCAGCCACATTGAAGCATGTCTGGAGGCTGCTAACAGAGGAGACATCAACCTGGGCTGCATGGGTGAAATCCGTCCTTCTCAGAGGACGTTGTTTCTGGTATATGAACATTCCCTCATCTTCCTCGTGGTCTTGGAGGAAAATTCTTCAAAGCCGGTCTTGGTGTAAAGGACTTTTCGTCCCTCTCATTGGTAATGGAATGACCACCTTTTTATGGCTGGACTATTGGCTGCTGAATGGAAGAAGGTTGTGTGACATCCTGCCCTTCAGAATGTTGTCAACTCCGGAGCTTCCATGGAATGCCAAGGTTTCCGATATCATCACAAACGGCAGATTGGCTCCTCCACCATGTCACCAGGACCTTCAATAGATTTGGAATTCCATCAACATCCACCCTCAGATACTGCACACAGACACATGCATATGGCAGGAGAATTCTTCAGGGAGGTTTACAATTGATTCTGCTTGGGATTTGCTGAGGGACGCTAGGCCAAGGGACACCAAGTACCACCTTATATGGTTCCCAGGACATACCCCCCGCCATGCCTTCATCCTATGGATTGCATCGATGGACCGGTTATATACCATGGACAGGCTCCTCTACCACCGAATCATTAACGTTTCAACATGCATTCTTTGTGGTCAGCATGCAGAGACACATGATCATCTTTTTTTCCAGTGCACCTACTCATCCGAGGTCTGGGGATATCTTTCAGCCAAAACCCTTTTCTCATGGCCGTCTACAACGTGGCAAAGTCTCCTTAAGTGGGCAGCTTCTACCTTCAGGAAAAAGGACTTCACTCACATCCTCTCTCGGCTGGTTCTCTCCACAGCAGTATACTACCTTTGGTATGAAAGAAATAACAGAATCTTCAAGCAAATCTACAGGACTTCACAGGAGCTTAGTGACGAAGCCTTTGAGATCATCAGGGCATGCTTGATGAACAAGGACCACACGCAGATTCCAATGATTTTCAAAAGCATTTGGAATCTCACAAATTAAAGAAATGCAGTGGGCAACAATGCACGAAGATAAGGCAGTGTTGTAGTTTTCTTTTCTTTTCCACTTAGCATTATGGCATTTAATTCTTGATCCCTGTTCACGTAGAGCCCATGCACAATTAATCATTTTCTTTTGTTATTTCTCACCCATCTGTCACGGCTTCATGGCAGCATTGATTGCTAAGCCATTTTGATTTTTCTCTTGGGGTATGCCCCTTGTATTTTCTGTACAGAATTTTATTTTCCCCTCTTTTTTATACAACTTAACTTCATACAAAAAAAGTTTAGGGTTTAGGGTTTTAGGGTTTAGGGTTTAGGGTTTAGGGTTTAGGGAGGGTTTAGGGTTTAGGGAAAATAGAGAGAGAGCAGCAGCCACTGGCGACTACGAGGAAGACGACTGCCTGGCCTTGTACTGCACGCCGGTGATCAATATTTTCCCCATTCAAGCCTCCATTCTCAGCCCCAACACATCCTTCACATCCTGACCGAACAGATTTTTGATACTGCATCTCTAACCCATCTCTCACCATCAACACTTACCTACCCTCATACAATGAAACTAGTCACAGATCCCGCCCCACCCCAAACCATGCTTAAACCAAAAGCCTCTAACCCTAAACCAAACTCTGATGGCACTCACAACTCATGGGCAGACAAAGTTCGAGTCTCTGACTCCAGCACCAGATTCACTTTGGAACCACTTTCTAGACAACCTGTAGGTTGTAACCTCAAGATCACAGAAGCAATGCTCTTGGACAATTCTGAACAATGGAACCGCTGCATGATTGGATTTTTCCCAGGGTTTCGTATGCCATTCCACGCAGTCAACTCCATTGCATCTAGGGCATGGCGATCCTATGGTCTTGAGAATGTTACCACAACTGCTAATGGCTTCATGATATTTCGTTTCAAGACTGAAGATGAGCTGCATACTGTCCTCGAGAAAGGGCCTTGGATGTTTGGGGGCAAAAACATAATCCTGCAGCAGTGGCACCCTCGTTTTCAATTTGATAAGAACAAAATCACCACCCTGCCTGTTTGGGTTCGGCTTCATGGTTTACCCTTCCCATTATGGTCCAAGCAGGGATTAAGCTTGGCAGCAAGCATGGTTGGCAGGCCTCTTTCATGTGATGAACTTACATATAATTGCACTCGCCTGGAGTGTGCACGACTCTGTGTTGAAGTCGATGCCACACTGCCTTTTGTTCACAGGTTTGAGATTGAAAGTCCTCTATCTGCTGCACCGCTTGTTGTTACTGTGGACTATGAATGGAAGCCCTCAAGATGTGAGAAATGCAATGTGTTTGGTCATTGCTGCCCCACCTCTACAGAAGACAAAGGCAAAGGCAAAGCACATGATGATCCACCTGCGGTTCCTACTCAGTTGCAACCAGATCCTCAACCGACAATCATAACCAGCACTAAGGTTGCAACTCAATCACCTGCAGATAAGCCACCAATCATCATGGCCCCAACTCAGTCTTCACCTTAGCCACACGTCAAACCCCTACCTAATCCTATCATAATGCCAGCAGACCCTGCAGATATAGATGATTGTGATTCCAGCCAAGACTCAGGTAATGAATTTCTTGACCTTCAACACCACCACCTAACGACTATGCATGCAAGTCTTTGTTTAGAAAGTAAAATGGACTCTCTACGCACTGCTAGTGCCAACTCTTCTGCTGCTCAGGAGGTCTCAGCCGAGGCTTCATCATCCTCTATCCCTCATAACTTTATCCAATCTCCCTCTCCCCCAACAACTGTTAGGAAGAAAAAAGAGGGTAGGAAAAAAAAGGAGGCTAAGGGCCATTAATTCTTTATCTGTTGCTAAACACCACAAAAATAAATGTTCATCATAGGTAGTTGGAACATATGGGGCCTTAATAGCCTCCAAAAACAAACAACCATCCATACGTGGATCCAAAAACACAACCTTGATATCTTTGGTCTCTTAGAAACAAAAATAACAGCTTCTAACCTAGCAGCTATTGAAACCACACTCACCCCCCCTCACTGGAAATATCTCTCCAATATTGCCTCCTCCCCAACTTGCCGAATTCTTGTTGGCTGGAACCCCCACAAATTACACCTAACCTGTGTACACTCATCCTCACAATGGTTAACATGTGAGGCCGTTCACCCCACCCTTTCCTCCCCTTTTAGAATAACCTTCATATACGGACATAATACACCAGCAGAAAGACAAGCCCTATGGAATTACATTGTCAATGAGAGTAGCCTAAACACCTGCCCTTGGACTGTGATGGGCGACTTCAATGCTATCATGCATGCAGGGGATAAATCGGGTGGGGATGCATCTTGGCCCCGATATCAAGATGACTTCAAAGATTGCATCACACATTCTGAGCTCTTGCAGGCCCCTTACACCGGTCTCAAATATTCCTGGCATAATGGCCAACATGGCAGCCAGAGTATACAAAAAAAGCTAGACTGGGTATTTGGTAATCCTCAACTATTCTCTACTTGGCCTGCCACTAATGCTTTATTTCAGACTCACAGTATTTCTGACCACAGTGCAATGATTCTAAGCCTCCTTAGTCCCAGCAAGCACCCTCACTCTCCTTTCAAATTTTTGAATACATGGGCTGATCACAGAGATTTTATAGCCACTGTTGCCACCTCTTGGCAACTTCCTGTACGTGGCAATCCTATGTACCAATTTACCACTAAGCTGAAGCGATTGAAGATTGACCTGAAATTGTTTCACTGGCAGCATTCCAGTAACATCACGGGCAGAGTTGTCAATGCTAAAGCAAAATGGGATGCAGCTCAATTTGATCTTGATAGGAACCCAGCATCAGAGACAACCAAACTCACTGAAAGAACACTTGCTTTACAATACCAGCAACTTTGCAAGGATGAGGAGTCCTACTTCAAACAAAAATCAAGAGTACAATGGATGCACCTTGGAGATAGGAACACCAGCTTCTTTCATAAATCCTTGCTGCACCGCCAGGTCAGGAACAAAATTCACAACCTGCAGGATGACACAGGTAACCTCATCCATGATCCACAGGAAATAGGAAGGATGGCATCAACATATTTTGAGAACCTGCTTTGTGCCCCACAGTTACCAATGACCGAAGACCTCACAGCCATCTTTCTAAACACCATAACAGAAGCTTCCACTGCTGCCGCCCTCACTTCCATTACTGATGATGATATTAAAGCAGCATTGTTCTCCATTTCGGATGCTAAAGCCCCGGGACCAGACAGGTACAATTCTTTGTTTTTCAAAAAAAGTTGGGACGTCATTAAATATGACTTTATTGCTGCAATCAAATATTTCTTCTCCAACAACTGCTTGCCCAGATGTGTTAATGCCACCCGAGTTGCACTTGTGCCGAAACAGGAGCACCCAAGTTGCTTACATGACTTCAGGCCTATATCTTGTTGTAATGTGCTTTACAAATGCATAACCAAGCTACTTGTTATCCGGTTAAAGGCAGCTCTAGTTGATGTTATTGGCCCTTCTCAGTCTGCTTTTATTCCTGGCCGTAACATCTCAGATGCAATTCTTCTCACTCAAGAGCTCATGCACAATTATCATCACAACAAAGGTCCAAGCCGGTGTGCACTCAAAATTGATTTGAAAAAGGCTTTTGATACGGTCAGCCTGGACTTCATCATTGCAGGATTACATGCTATAGGCATCCCCCATGACATGATAAACTGGATCAAGACTTGCATCACCACTGTCCACTACACTATCAACATCAATGGAGAATTGCATGGCTTTTTTCAAGCTACACGAGGCATACGGCAGGGTGACCCCTTATCACCCTATCTCTTTGTATTGGCAATGGAAGGATTGAGCGGCATCATCAACCAATCCGTCCGCAGCAGCAAATTCCAATACCATTGGAGATGCAAACCAACTAAAATAACACATCTTTGTTTTGCAGATGATCTAATGATGTTTTGCCATGCAGATATTGAATCCATAATGGTATTGAAGTCAAGTCTGGACAGATTCTCCAAGCTATCCGGCCTAACCATTAACCTTGCTAAAAGCTCTCTCTATTTGTCTGGTGTTGACGGCAGTTTGTGTAACAATATTATGGACAACATAGGCATCCATGAAGCATCCCTCCCTGTGAGGTACCTAGGAGTACCGCTCATCTCCACCCGGCTTACACACACAGATTGCTTACCATTGGTGGAGAGAATCACATCTAGAATCACATTGTGGACATCTTCCTCACTCACGTATGCTGGCCGACTACAGCTGATAAAATCAGTATTATTTTCCATTCAAGTGTACTGGTCTTCCATCTTCATCCTCCCATGTGCAACCACAAAGAAGATTGAAAGCATCCTTGCGGCTTTCTTATGGAAAGGTACCTCACTCTCTCCCACAAGATCAAAAGTTGCATGGAATGTAGTTTGTTATCCGCTACATGAAGGAGGTTTAGGCATCAAAAGGCTTAAAGCATGGAATCAAGCTGCAACAATTAAACATATTTGGCATCTCCTCACAGACAAAACCTCAATATGGACAGCTTGGGTGCACAAAATTCTCTTACGTGGCAGATCATTTTGGCAACTCAATATGCCCTCAAATCCATCCTGGTCATGGAGGAAAATTTTGCAGACCCGAGAGCTATGCAGAGGCTGGTTCACTTCAAGCATAGGCAATGGCTCATCCACATTCCTGTGGTATGATTACTGGCTACCTGAGGGGACAAGATTCATTGATGCTCATCCACTACGAACACTCACCTCCACAGGGTTGCCTTGGAATGCACGAGTTTCAGTTATTATACATGGTAGGTAGTGGCAGTTTCCAAGGGATGCAACTTCATTACAAGCTAGCTGGAACTCCATCCTCTTCTATCCAAATCCTTCTTCTGAGGATACTTATAAATGGACGGGCCATCCATCGGGGAAATTCAGTATTGCCTCAGCATGGGAATTACTTCGTGCTCGACGCCCAAGTAACAACATGCATCAGCTGTTATGGTTTGCAGGCCACATCCCTCGACATTCTTTCATTCTATGGCTAGCATGCTTAGGTCGACTTCGTACTATGGACCGTCTCTCCTCAGCTGGAATAATTCAGAACGCAACATGTATATTCTGTGGATTACAAACAGAGACACATGAGCACCTTTTCTTCATCTGCACAACCTCTCGCCAGGTATGGGAAACTGTAACTGCAAGGGAAAATATATACTGGCCATGCTGTAATTGGTCAAATCTTCTTCAGTGGGGTTCAACAAATTACTGCAAAAAGAATGATATCCAGCACACTATAGCTCGCCTTGTTCTCTCCACAACCGTTTACTTGCTTTGGCAAGAACGAAACAAAAGAGTCTTCAACAGCCAATACCAGACAGCCCCAACACTAGCTGAGGACATCTTCCAACAGGTTAGATCACAAATATCCACTATGAAATTCAGTGGTAGAATTCCTAACGCAATCTGCAACATATGGGGCCTCATGGATCTGCAAACACCTGCATGGTGACATTAGTCCAACAACAAGATATGCTGGGAAGGATGCTATATGCTTTCGGGGTACACAAAAGGCTTGTGCAAGAAACATGGGAAGAACGCTACAAAACTATTGGAAAATTAATTGCATAGTCACTATTCACGTAGAACACTATGCATGGTTTTTCTAACTGTTACGAGGCGATTTATTGCATTGCAACTGTTCACGCAGTGGCCATGCAGATTTCTTTTTCTTCTTGTAACTGTTTTTTGAACAAAACAGCCGTAATTTTCTCTTGGGGTATGCCCCTCGTAATATTGTAAAGAATATTTTCTTTTTCTATACATCTTAAATTTTTCCAAAAAAAAGTTTAGGGTTTAGGGTTTAGGGGTTAGGGGTTAGGGGTTTAGGTTTTAGGGTTTAGGGTTTAGGGTTTGGGTTTTGGGGTTTTGGGGTTTTGGGGTTTGGGGTTTGGGGTTTGGGGTTTGGGGTTTGGGGTTTAGGGTTTAGGGAAAATGGGTTTAGGGTTTGGGGTTTGGGGTTTCGGGTTTAGGGAAAATGGGTTTAGGGTTTAGGGTTTAGGGTTTAGGGTTTAGGGAAAATGGGTTTAGGGTTTAGGGTTTAGGGTTTAGGGAAAATGGGTTTAGGGTTTAGGGTTTAGGGTTTAGGGAAAATGGGTTTAGGGTTTAGGGTTTAGGGTTT
>Ga0307518_10001345_pt1 | contig 18325 bp, 14 predicted proteins | sample 25_EM_MG_FD_203889 | JGI IMG/M metagenome (GOLD analysis project Ga0307518, IMG submission 203889) | Populus trichocarpa ectomycorrhiza microbial communities from riparian zone in the Pacific Northwest, United States - 25_EM | ecosystem: Host-associated > Plants > Roots > Unclassified | place...
GCGCTGGACATCGGCGCGTACTCGGATTCCATCACCGACGTCGAGCTCCGGGACGCCGTCGCCGACGTCGCCGCGCTGCTTTCGTTGCACGGCAACGTGATCCGTGATCTCGACGCCAGGAGATCACGGTGGCGCCCCGGGCGGCGGTCGCCGCATCCCGACATCGTCCTGTCCGCGGCCGGGCGCCGTCCACAGTGGACGCGATCGGCGAACCCCGAGGTGACCCTGCCGGTCGCCACGACCTCGCGCGGCCGGACACTCGCGGTGCGGCTCACCGCGCGGCCCGGTCTCGGGCACACACTGCTGGACCTCGCGAGGATCATCGACGCCGACATGGCGCCGGAAAGAACGGTCTAAGAGTCCGTCAGCCGGACCGCTTCCAATGCGACGTAGAGCTCGCCGACGTCGACCGGGTCGGACAGGTCGCGCCGGGTCAGTTCCTGTACCCGGCGCAGCCGGTAGCGGACCGTGTTCGGATGGACGATCAGCCGGTCCGCGGCCTCCTTCGCCGAGCCGTGCCCGGCGAACCACGCGATCAGGGTGTCGAGCAGGACCTGCCGCTCGGGTTTGGGCAGTACCAGCAGCCCGGTCAGCACCGAACGCAGCACGTCCCGCGACATCTCCGGCGCGCTCGCGACCAGCGTGGTGACCGGGGAGTCGCCGAACACGGCGACACCGGCGGCGCCGGTGGCCAGCGAGCGGCGGGCGATCCGAGCCCGGTGGACGGCGTCCGGCACCTCGAGGAATCCGTTGAACGGCCTGCTCATCCCCGCCGCCAGCGGCAGGGTGCCCAGCAGATCACGCAGCCGCCGGACGTCCTCGACGCGGTCGATCACCACGAGACCGACCTCGGCGCCCGGCCGCCAGGCCGACTTCCAGCGCCGCGCCCGCAGCAGCGCCTCGACGCCGGGCCGTTCCTCCGGCTCGACGGCTTCGGTCACGACGGCGACGAACGTGCCCGCGGCCGGGAGGTCGAGTTCCTTCGCGGCGTTCTCGAGCTCCGGCTGGGTGGCGAACCGGCCCTGCAGCAGGCCGTCGAGCAGGGCGAGCTTCTCGTGGGAGAGTTCGGCGGCGACCTCGCTGTACGCCGTGGTCAGCGCGTCGGAATAGAGGTCGATGGTCTTCCACACGTTGGAGTTGATCTCCACCGTGCGTGCCGGGTTGATGAAGCCGGGGCCCGCCAGTTCCAGCAGGCGCTCGTAGACGAAGATCCCGCCGATGCGGAACGCGCGGAGCACGGACGGCAGCGGGATACCCTGCCTGGCCTGTGCCAATCCGGTCTTGCGGGCCGCGTCGAGCGGCAGCCCCCGTCCCTCGACGAGCGCCGTCAGCGCCCGCTCGAGATTCGCCCGGCAGACCTTGCGCAACTCGTCCGGCGCGGTGCTGTCCACCTGGTGATAGAACTCGTCCTCGTCGCTGAGCAGCTGGGCCAGGCGATCGCTGAACTCCGGCAGCCTGGTGAGCATCGCCTGCATGAGCACACGCTGCTCCCGGGGTGCGGGAGTAGCGAGAGCTTCGGTGCCCATCCGTCAACTCTAACCCGACGAACCGGCCGCTTTTTATCACGATGCGACGAAAGGGCGGTTTCACGAGCTGAGCGCGGTTGACAACCTGCGCAGTGTTTCGCGGGCTCGCCGCAGGTCGTCGGGGGTGACGCCGCTGCCGTCGAGTACGTCCTGCCGCCGGGTTTCGCTCGCGTCCCACAAGCGCTTCAGCAGCCGCTCGCCCTCGGGGGTGATGGCGTACAAGGCCGAGCGGCGATGGGCGGGATTGGGCCGCGCGCACAGCTCGCCGGCTTCGGTGAGGTCGTCCACGACGCGCTGCACGGCTTGGCGGACCTGGCCGAGCCGTCGCGCGATGGCGGGGACTGCCTGTGGTTCTTCGGACACCGCGCTCAGCACGTGCCAGCGGGCGACCGTCGTGCCCTGCCCGGCGGCCTCACGCTCGCTGATCCGGCGGCTCACTCCCGCCAGCTCGTAGACGTCGGCGATCAGCAACCGGTAGTCGTGGACGAGCTCGCTCATATTTGACAGCATACTGTCAAAGTGCTCATCCTGGCCGCATGGACGTCATGGAACGGATCGCCGCCGTGTTCACCGCTGCCGGACCGCGCCCCGAACTCGCCGGACGGCTGAGCGTGTTCGAGCCGCTGATCGGAAGCTGGGACCTGGTGGTGCACAACCACGCCGAGGACGGGAGTGTCCGGACCGTCGACGGGGAATGGCATTTCGGCTGGGCGCTGGACGGCCGTGCGCTGGCCGACGTGTGGATCAGTCCCGCCAGGGCGAGCAGGATCGGCGGCGTGGACGGGGAGTGGGGGATGAGCCTGCGCTTCTACGACGAGAAGATCGACGCGTTCCGGTCGACCTGGCTCGGCCCCGGAAACGGCTGGGTGATCCCGTTCCTCGGCAAGCCGACGGAGGACGGCTTCGAGATCGAGGCCGACACCGACGGCGTCCGGCGCCGGTGGATCTTCTCCGAGCTGACCGCCACGAGTTTCTCCTGGCGGGCGGAAGAAACGCTGCCGGACGCGGACCCCTTCGTCCGGCAGCGTTTCGAGGCCACTCGAGCGATCAGTGGTTGATCTTGAACCACGGCTGCGACCAGCCGAGATAGGTGTAGTTCCAGGCGTTCTTGATCTCCGAGATGGTGGTCTCGGTGAAGCTGCCGGGGCCGTGGATGTCGTTCGACAGGAACTTGCCGCCGCCGATCGAGATCATGGTGTGTCCCGTGCCGCCGTTGCTGAAGAACGCGAGCCCGCCCGCGGGGACCTGGGTGTCGCCGGGGTGCTTGTACGAACCCGGGATCTGGGTCCAGTGCACGTAGGCCGTTTCCGAACCGCTCGCGGTCCATCCGTAGGCCCACGAGTTGATCCGGTCGCACCAGCGGTAGTAGTTCGGGTCGTTGTTGGTGTGCACGTGCGCCTTCGCCCACGCGACGGCTTCGGCGCAGGTCCTCGGGTTGCCGGTGCCCGCGGTGGAGCAGGAAAGGGTGCTGCCGGCGCAGTCCGGGGCGACCCGGCCGTCCGAGCCGGTGTAGACGTAGGCGTCGCTGATGTAGCCGCCCTTCGACGGCACGTAGTCCCAGATGTCGGTGGTGCCGTACTTCCCGGTCACCGTCGTGCCGTTCGTCTGGCAGTCGATCGTGACGGCGGTACCGCTCGCGACGGTGCCGACCGAACTCGCGCTGGTGCTCGGGCTCGACCGCACGGTCACCGCGGCCCCGGAGTCGGTGTTCACCGTGCCCGTCGCCGCGAGCGCCTCGCCCGCGCCGCCGAGCATGATCGCCCCGGCCAGCGCGATCGTGCCGACGGCGCCTCTGGCGATCCTCGATCGGATCTTCATCTGTGTCCTCCAGTGGTTTCCCCGAATAGGGGGCCAGGATGGAGGAATGGCGTACAAGCGCCGTACAAGAAAACGATCGTCCTAAGTGGACCTTTCTATACCGGGACGAGTTCCGGTTCGGGGATCTGTCCGATGATCGGGACATCACTCGCGTAACGGGCGTTGCGCTCGGTGAGCAGGACCCGCAACCGGGCGAGCGCCCGGAACTGGGCCGCGCGGACCGCCCCCGCGCTCGGCAGGCCGAGCCGTTCCGCCGTCTCCTCGGCCGAAAGCCCGAACACGAACCGCAACGCGAGCACCTGCCGGTGCGGCATCGGCAACCGCGCCAGCAGGACCCCGGCCTGCAACCGGTGCTCCAGCCGTTCGATCTCGTCCGGATCGCGGCGCGCCCACGCCGTCAGCCCGTCGCCGATCTCCGGCACAGAGGCGACCGGCTCGCGGGAACGGCGCCGGTGCAGGTCGGCCACCTTGTGCCCGGCGATCCCGAGGACGAACGCGAGGAACCGGTCCGGGCGGTACCGGTAGCGGGGCAAGGCGATCAGCACCGCCTGCAACACCTCCTGCGCGCAGTCCTGCGCGTCGCAGGCACCCGTTCCGGCGGTCCCGAGCCTGCTCGCGCAGTAGCGGAACACGTGCGGGGAAAGGAAACGGGTCAGTTCCCGGAGCGCGTCCGGGTCACCGGCCACGGCCGCCCGGACCAACCTGCTGTCCGGGTTGGGCAGCCGCCCCGCCGTGGCGGCGGCACGGGAGTCCGCGGGTACCGTCGAGGGCGCTACCTCGTCCAAGTCTGCACTCCTGGTTCGGGGGAACTGGCCGCCAAGGTGCGCCCGTCATCGGGGGCCGGGACTTCGTGCGCGGTTGTCCAGCTTGCCGTTCCGTGCAGGGGATGTCCATACGACGGGCCGGAAGTCATCCGAACCGCGCAATGTCTACTATGGACTGTTACCTGGCGATACCTTGAGACAGGAGAGCACCGGGGGATAGGCGGTCGTGTCGGTGCTGAGGAGATCCGCCGTCCAGACCACGCAATGCGCGAGCACGCGGATCCGCTGGTCGAGATCCGCGTTCTCACAGGCCTGCCCGATCTGGTCGGCGCAGGTGTCCCGGTCGTCGCGGACGCTGGCGGCGATGGCGCGGACGATCGCGGCCACCCCCGGGTCGAGGCGGTCTGGCCGGACCGTCAGGCCCGCGTGATCCCGCAGGCGCAGGGTGAACGGTTCGCCGATGCGCAGCGAACGGCGGCGATCCTTGGCCGCCAGGGAAAACGTGTCGACCAGCCGCCCGACGACGTCGTCGAGCGCCGGTCGTCGCCGGGTGGAGGAGGCGATGGACACCAGTGCGGTGGCGAGCCGGTCGGCCTCACCTGATCTGGTGAGCGATAGGAGGTCGCGTGCGACGGTGTGCGCGCGTTTGGCGGTGGGTGTCATGTCGGGGCCCCTCGTTCGGGTGTGCCGCCTCCCGATACCCCTCAGGCCGCGGGCTAAACCTGAGGGGCCGCCGGTTGCGCCTTTCGGCCTAACGTGCGAGCAGGTCGCGAAGCGCCTTCACCACCTCCGAAGGCGACTCCTCGGCCATGAAATGACCCGACGTGACCGTCCGGTGGTCCAGGTCCGTCGCCCACGCCCGCCAAAGGGCGACGGCGTCGTAGCCGAGCACGGCGCCCCAGTCCTGTTGAAGCACGGTGAGCGGCATGGTGAGCCGATTGCCCGCCGCACGGTCGGCCGTGTCGTGCTCGACGTCGATGCCCGCCGACGCGCGGTAGTCGGCGACGATCGAGGGCACCGCGTTCCGTGACGCCGCCAGGTACGCGGCGCGGACGTCGGCGGGGATCGCGTCGCCGTTCCGCGTCCACGCGTCGAGGAAATGACCGAAGAACGCGTCGGGCGCGGCGGCGATCAGCTGCTCGGGCAGTCCCGGCGGCTGAGCCATCAGGTAGAGGTGGAAGCCGACCGCGGCGCCGGCGCCGTGCAGCACGTCCCACATGTCCAGCGTCGGCAGCACGTCGAGGATCGCGAGATGGCTCACCTCGTCCGCGTGGTCGAGCCCCGCCCGCAAGGCCACCAGGGCGCCCCGGTCGTGTCCGGCGAGGGCGAACCGGTCGTGCCCGAAGGCCTTCGCGACGGCGACGACGTCGGCCGCCATCGACCGCTTCGAGTAGGTCTCGCCGGTGTCGGCGGGCTTGTCGCTCGCGCCGTATCCTCGCAGGTCAGGGCAGAGGACGGTGTGGTCGGCCGCCAGATCCGCCGCGACGTGCCGCCACATGAGGTGGGTCTGGGGGAAGCCGTGCAAGAGCACGATCGGGCTGCCCGTCCCGGCGACGGCGACGTCGAGTGCCACGCCGTCCGCGACGGGCACACGCTGGTAGTCGAATCCGGTGATGCGCATGGGTACCTTCCTGGTCGTTCCGTGATGACCGCCAGCGTCCCCGGCCCGAATCAGCACCCGGTCAGCGTCCGGGGCACGATGATCACCGTCGGTGAAGGAGGTGACGATGAGGTTCGGGGTGCTCGGCCCGCTCGTGGCCGAGGACGGACGAGGCGAGGTCGGGCTCAAGGGCCCGCGGCACCGCGCGGTGCTGGCCAGGCTGCTCATCGCCCGCGGCCGGGTCGTACCGGTGGAACGCCTGGTCGACGATCTGTGGGAACGCCCGCCCGAGGGCGCGGTCGGCGCGGTCCAGACCTTCGTCGGTGCCCTGCGCCGCGCGCTGGAACCGGATCGCGCGCCTCGTGAGCCCGCGCGGCTGCTCGTCACGGTCGCCCGCGGCTACGCCCTGCGCGCGGATTCCGTCGACGCGTGGGACTTCGAGGCCGCCGTCGCCACGGCCCGCGAGCTCCTCGACGCCCGCCGGGCGGACGCGGCACTGTCCCAAGTGGACACCGCGCTCGCACTGTGGCGCGGCCCCGCGTACGCCGAGTTCGCCGAGGAAGGCTGGGCACTCGGCGAAGTCTCCCGGCTGACCGAACTCCGGTTGCTGGCGGGCGAACTCCGCGCCGAAGCCCTTCTCACGCTCGGCCGGGCCGCCGAGGTCGTCCCCGAGCTGGAACCGCGGGTACGCGAGTATCCCTTGCGGGAAAACGGTTCCCGGCTGCTGGCATTGGCGCTCTACCGCTCCGGTCGGCAAGGCGACGCCCTCGCGGTGTTGCGCGCCACGCGGGAACGGCTCGCCGACGAACTCGGCATCGACCCCGGCGCGGGCCTGCGAGACCTGGAAGCCGACATCCTGGCGCAAGCGCCCCGGCTCGCGCCGCCCGTGCCCGAGATCCTCGAGCGGCCTCTGATCGGGCGGGACGCGGAGCTGGCCAGGCTCGAAGAAGCCTCGGCGGAGTCACGGCTCGTGCTCGTTTCGGGCGAGGCCGGGGTGGGGAAGACCGCGCTAGCCGAGGCGTTCTCCGCCCGTCTCGCGGCGCGGGGCTGGACCACGGCCTGGGGAAGCAATCCCGACGACGAGGGCGCGCCGCCCGCCTACGCCTGGACCCGCATCCTCGCCACCCTCGCCGACGCCGGATACGGCGCGCCACCGGCCGCGGATCCGGCGATCGACGACCCTCTGGCCGCGCGCTGGCGATGGCACCGGGCGGTCGCCTCCTATCTGTCCGGTGCCACCCCGTTGCTGCTCGTCCTCGACGACCTGCACTGGGCGGGCGAGGAGACGTTGGCGCTGCTGGCCTCGGTGCTGGACGAGCCGGTGCTGATCGTCGCGACCTATCGCGGCACCGACCCGCCCGCGCGGTTGACGGACTTCCTCGGCCGGGCCGCTCGCCACGAGCCGGCGCGGATCTATCTCGGCGGGCTGCCCGAGACCGAGGTCGCCGTGCTCGTCAGGGCCACGACCGGGGAAGACGTCGATCCGGAAACCGTCGAGGTGATCCATCGGCGCAGCGGCGGGAACGCGTTCTTCGTCCGCGAACTCGCCCGTCTGCTGGCCGCCGAAGGCCCGGACGCCCTGGCCGCGGTGCCGCCGGGAGTCCGCGACGTCGTCCGGCACCGGGTGGACGCCCTGCCGGACGACGTTCGCGGTGTGGTGCGGCGAGCGGCGGTGATCGGCACGGACGTCGATCTGGACGTCCTCGAGGCCCTGGTGGGGGAAACCGCGCTCGAGACGGTGGAGATCGCGGCCAGACAAGGAATCCTGACCGAGCGGGCGCCGAACCGGTTCCGGTTCGCGCACGCGCTCGTACGGGACACGCTCTACCACGACCTCTCCCGCTCGCGGCGGGCTCGCGAGCACGGCGGGATCGCCGAGGCGCTGGAACGTCTCCGCCCGGACGACGTCGACGCGCTGGCGCACCATTTCCTGCTGTCGGGGGAGCACGGTGACCGCGCCGCGCGGTATGCGCGGGCAGCCGCGGAACGGGCCGAAAGTCGTTTCGCTCCAACGGAAGCGGCTCGGCTGTGGGAGGCCGCGCTCTCCGCGTACGACCGATCCGGTGGCTCCGACCCGGAGGAGCGGCTGGAGCTGATCATGGGCATGGCCCGTGCGTCGGCCGTCGCCGGTGGCCTCGGCCGGTCGCGGCGGTATCGGGCCGAAGCGTTGGAACTGGCGGAAAAGCTGGACGATCCGCTGCTGACCGCACGGACGATCGGCGCCTTCGACGTCCCCGCCATCTGGACCGAAAGCGACGACAGGGGACTCGCTTCCCGGATCGCGGGCGCTGTCGAGCGGACCCTCGCCGCGCTCCCCGAGGAACGGCGGGCCGAGAGGTGCCGCCTGCTGGCCACCCTCGCCGTCGAACTGCGCAACGCGGGCGGACGGCGGGCTCGCGAGGCGGCCAGGGAAGCCGAGGCGCTCGCCCGCGGGCTCGAAGACCCGGCGCTGCTCGCGTTCGCGCTCAACGCCCGGTTCCTGCAGTCCTTCGACCGCGCGGGGCTCGCCCCCGAACGGGCCGCGATCGGCACCGAACTGGTCGACCTGGCCACGCGGCACGGACTGGTGACGTTCGAGGTGCTCGGCCATCTCGTTCTCCTGCAGGCGAAGAGCGCGCTCGCGGACTTCGCGGCCGCGGACCGGCACGCCGCGTCGGCCGACGAACTCGGCGAGAAGTACGGCCTGCCGCTCGTCGGCGTGTTCACCCGGTGGTATCGCGCGATGCGGACCGCGATGACCGGCCCCGGCGGGGCGGCCGCCTATCGTGCCGCGGCGGCCGGGCTCGCCGGAACGGCCATGTCCGGAGTGGACAACGGGATCCTCGCGCTCGCCCTGTTCTGTGACCGGCTTCAGCGAGGCTTGCCACCGGAAGCGCCGGAAGAGAGCTACGGCGCCTACGAAAGCTGGTGCCGTCCGGTGCTCCCGATCCCGGATTCGCCCCGGGACCTGCTGTTCGAGGCCCGCACCTGCCTGCACGCCCTGGTCGCGATCGAACTCGGCGACCGGGCGGCGATGGAACGCCTGTACGCGGCGCTTCTGCCCGCCGAGGGCGAGATCGCCGGTGCCGGGAGCGGGATGCTCACCCTCCGCCCGGTCGCGTGGTACCTCGGCGACCTGGCCACAGCCCTCGGGCTGCCGGAAGCCTCCGGGCACTACCGGAAGGCACGGGCCCTCGCGGCGAAGGCCGGCTCACCGCATTGGGGCGTTAAGGCGTAACTCGCGTGATCAGACGGCGAACTCACGTGATTGAAGGCGTAACTCACGTGATTGGAAGGCGAACTCGGTGTGCCGCGTCTGATCACGCGAGTTACGCCTCCAATCACGCGAGATCCGTCTCTGATCACGCGAGTGCGGTGTTCGATCACCGTCACTGCTCCCGCATCGCGCGGCGGATCTCAGCCAGCTTGCCCTTCGCGGCCTTGTCCCGGTCGGCGATCTTCTTGTCCAGCGAAGCGACGTCTTCCTTGCCGCCGAGACCCGCGAGCTCGGTCGAGCCCAGCGACGTCGTGTACCGCTGCTCGATCCGGTCCCGCACGTGGTCGAACGAGGGCACGCCGCCCTCGCTGTAGTCCGGCTCCGGGACCTCGACGGGCGCGGTCGGGGACTCTTCGACGAGCTCGGCGTCGAGGATTTCCTTGTCCGGGTCTTTCTCGGTCATCGTCCACTCCGTCCTGCGTGCCACGGCACGGCTTCGGTCATCAACCCGAGCATGCCCGAAACCAGCCGCATCTGGTCGACCGTGCGGATGTCGGCTTCGACCAGCCGCGGCGAGCAGACCACGATCGCGAGTGCCTGCGCCCGCGAAAGCGCCACGTTGAGCCGGTTCCGGGAGAGCAGGAAGTCCAGGCCACGCGGCAGATCGACCGCCGAGGACGACGTCATCGTGGTGATCACCACCGGCGCTTCCTGTCCCTGGAACCGGTCCACCGTGCCCACCCGAACGCCGGGATGCCCTGCCTCGTCCAGCGCGCGGGCCACGACCCGGGCCTGCAGGTTGTACGGCGCCACGACCAGGATGTCCTCGTCGCCGAGCGGCCGGGCCTCGCCGTGCTCGGTCCAGGCGCGGCCGTGGAGTTCGGCGACGAGGGCGGTGACCGTCTCGGCCTCCTCGACCGACCGCGTCGTGTTGCCGTGATGGTCGACCTCGGCGAGGTACAGGCCTGATTCGACGCCGTCGATCGCTCGCTCGGCTGCCGAAGGATGCGAGTGCAGACGACCCGCGTAGGACAGCCGCGACACCGGTGCGCAGACGGCCGGGTGCATCCGACGGGTCTCGTCGAGGAAGTACCCGAGCTCGGCCGGGATGATGTCCGCTTCGCCGATGAGGTGCCCGAGCGCGGACGCCTCGGCGCCCGCGGGATGCGTGCCCTGCACGACCTGCGGCAGCTGCTGCGGATCGCCCAGCAGCAGGAGGTTCTTGGCGCACATCGACACCGCGAGCGCGTCGGCGAGGGCGAACTGGCCCGCCTCGTCGATGATCAGCAGGTCGAACGGCTCTTCCCGGATCGCGGCGTTCGCGAACGTCCAGGCGGTGCCGCCGACCAGGTGACCGGTGTCGTGCTCCTCGCGCCATTTCACCAGTGCGGGATTGGTCTTCGGCTGCTCCCACGGCGCGGCCGGATCCGGGGTGCGCTTGGCGCGTTTCGCGCACGGCAGATCCGGCGCGTTCTTCAGCGCGGCGGACAGCACGTTCTCCACGGCTTTGTGACTGGTCGATGTGACGGCGATCGTCTTGCCCGCACGCACGAGTTTCGCGATCAGCCTGCCTGCCAGGTAGGTCTTGCCCGCGCCCGGCGGGCCTTGGACGGCGAGCGTGGAGCCATCGAGCGCCTCGACGGCCTCGATCACCGTGTTCACCAGGTCGGTCCCGGGCTCGGGCAGAGGCCTGTCGTCGCGAAGCCGGGGTGTCGTGCGCCGGAGCAGATCGACGCCGGGATGAGCGGGGAGCGTCGGCAATCCGTCGACGACCAGGCGGGCGAGGTCCGCGACGGCGTCGTCCTTGGGGGAGGGGCGGACCGGGCTCCCGGGCAACACCGCGACCGGCCGGTCGGCGGTGGTCTCGTCCGGCGGGCAGCTCTCTTCGAGCGTCAGCTCGACGGCGGTGGCCGAGACGACCTTGGCGTCGCGCGCGGCCGCGCCGTACCGCAGGCGGACGTCGTCGCCGGGGGCGAAGGGATGCGGGCGGTCCGGGTCGCAGCGGAGCACGAGCGAACGTTTCGCCTTGCGGACCCGCCCCGACGGCGGCACCCATTCCCCGGCCTCCAGCGAAACCGGGACGGTGCAGGCGTTGTCGGTCTCCAGATCGCCGAGCGGGGCGGCCAGCTGGCGGAAGTACTCCCACCACGCCGGATTCGTCTCGCGGCGGTGATAGCCGACCGACGCGGCCAGCAGCGCGCGGGCGCGGTCCTCGCCGGTGAACTCGGCCGGATCGTCGGGCAGCCCGTCCAGCAGCGGATCGACCAGCGCGGCCAGCTGCGCCGCGCGTTCGGCGCGTTTCTGGGCGGCGACGTCCTCTTCGGTCTGGCGGAGCAGAGCGTCCACATCGGACTCTTCGGGCGGCTCGGCGAGCGCGATCCCTTCGTCCACGCGGATCTTGTGGAGGAACTCGAACAGTCTCAGCGTGGAGACGCAGTCGTATTCGTTGTAGTCGCTGATCCCTCGCAGCACTTCGTCCGCGTGCTCGGTCTCGCCGGAGGCGGTCAGCGTCAGGTATTCCTCGTAGGCCTCGATGCTCGACACCGCCGTCTTGACGTCGCCGTCGCGGGCCTCCGGCATGTAGAGCGGTTCGAGATACTTGATCGAGTACGACCGCTGCGAGACCCGGAGTGCCTTGCGCACCACCGAATACAGGTCCACCAGACCGCCGCTGCGCAGCAGATGGTCGACGGCGTCCTCGCGGGTCCCGTGCACGGCGGCGAGGCGTTTGATCGCGGTGACCTCGTACGGCGCGTAGTGGTAGACGTGCGAGCCGGGATGCTCGGCGAGCCTCGCGGTGGCGAAGTCGACGAACTCTTCGAAGGCCCGCTTCTCCTGCGACCGGTTGTGTGCCCAGAACGGCGTGAACTTCGTGCCGTCTTCGGCGGTCACAGCGCCGAAGAGGTATTCGAGCCCTTCGCCCGCCAGTGCGTACGGGTCGCCTTCCATGTCGAAGAAGACGTCACCGGGCGCGGGCGGCGGCAGTTCGGCCAGCGCGTCCGGATCGATGACCTCGTAGGCGATCTGCCCGGTTTCGTCCTGCCGGACCTGGATCGCGGCCTGGGCGCGCAGCGTGGTGAACGACGTCGTCGAGATGTCGCGCGGGCGGTCTTCCGGCGCGGCGGCCGCGAGCGCGTCGATGGTGCCGAGTCCCGCGGCGACGAGTTTGCGTCGCTGGTCACCGCGCATCCCCGCGACCAGCGAGAGGTCACGGTCGGCTTCGCGGGCGCTCGCGCAGTGCGCGGCGTAGGAACAGCCGCCGCACGCGGGCCGCTCGTCGGCCCAGAGCTGGACTGGCAGGGTGGGCGGCCGGTTTCGCAGCCGGGCGCGGAGCCGGTCCACCAGCGGGAGGAAGTCGTCGACGCGGAACGAACGTGTGCTGTGATCGCCGAGCAGCAGGTGCATATGCGGACCGGCGGGCCAGCCTGCCCGGCGCAGGGCGTCGGCGTACGCGGTCAACTGGACGACCGCGGCGGGCTTCGCGTGCCTGGCCAGCTTCGTGTCGTAGACCTCGTAGCGGCCTTCGTCGTCCCGCATCAGGAAATCGGCCCGGCCGGAGAACTCGCCGTCGTGGAAGACCGCCTGGTAGATCACCGGGGCACCGGCCCGAAGCGCTTCTTCGGTGGCCTTCGCGGCGACGACCGGGTCTCGTTCGTCGATCTCGACGACGGCGCTCCGCTCGCCGCGCAGCTTGTCCAGCGTCGCGGCCTCGTGCGCGCGCCCGTGCGTGACCGCGAGCTGATCCGGCCCGGAACCCGGCCGCGGCGCGCCCGGCAGGCCGGCGGCCAGCGCCTGGTTGAGGAGGCTGCGGTGCTCGCATTCGAGCAGGTCGGCGAGATCGGACGGGGTGTACATCGCCCGGGAGTCTTACATGGACTCCGGCCGCGACCGTCCCGGCGCGCCGGAGTCAGCCCGAGGTGTGGTCGAACGTCAGGTGCGAGGTGATCCGGTAGCGGTCGCCGCGGTAGATCGAGCGGGTGTATTCGATCACGCGGCCGCCGTCGTCGCGGGTGGTGCGCTCGAACAGCAGCGCGGGGGAGTGCTGCGGGACGCCGAGCAGGCCGGACTCGTCGGGGTCGGTGACGGTCGGTTCGATGATCTGCACGGCCGTCGCGGGCACGACCTCGTACCGCGTGCGGAGCAGTTCGTAGAACGAGCCGGACTCGAAACCCGCGGCCGTGATGTCGGGTACGAGATCGCGCGGGACCAGGATCCGCTCGATCGCCATCGGCGCTTCTTCGACGACGCGGACGCGGGTGACCGCCACCAGCGTCTGGCCGGGGGAGACCTCGAGCCGTTTGCCGAGCCGGGCGCCCGCCGAGGTGATGGCGAAGTCGATCACGCGGCTTGTCCAGTGGCCTTCGGCGGGCGGGGCGAACTGCTCGCCGCCGGTGGCGGGCACGAGGTCCTGGGAGATCTTGCGTGGCGCGGTGAAGGTGCCGCGGCCGTGCTCGCGGACCACGAGACCGTCGCGCTCCAATTCGTCGATCGCGGCCCGCAAGGTGGGGCGTGAGACGCCGATTTCGGTGCTCAGCGCGCGTTCCGAAGGCAGGACCTCACCCGGCTGCCGCCGCTCGATGAGCTGGCGTAGCCGATCCTTGACCTCTGTTCGCCGCATGACCACAGCCTACCCAGTGGTCACCGTGAATTGGCTGGTGGACAAGTTGTCTAGACCTATTGACTTTACCACTTCACCGGGCGACGGTGGAAAGAAACTGACCAGTGGTAAAGGAGACGAGATGTCGACCTCAGGGAAGTTCCGCGCCGCTGCCGTCGCGGCGTTGTCGGTCGCCGCACTGGGTCTTGCGCCGGGCGCCGCTTCGGGAGCGGCCGGTTGCGGGGCACTGTTCGACGACTTCCACTACGGCTCGCACACCGACGGTCTCCTCGCCCAGCACGGCTGGCAGGTGCGTTCCGGAGCGGGCGGTCCCGGTGTCGGCGGCGCGCGCTGGGCGCCCGAGGGCATCACGTTCCCGACGTCCGACGGCGACAAGGTGCTGCAACTCGCGTCCACCACCGACGGCACGCCCGCGGGGACGACGCAGACCGAGATCATGCAGCCCGACCGGCGGTTCTTCGAAGGGACCTACGCGGCGCGGATCCGCTTCTCCGACGCGCCGGCGTCCGGCCCCGACGGCGACCGGATCAACCAGACGTTCTTCACGATCAGCCCGCTCCGCTACGACAACGACCCGATCTACAGCGAGCTGGACTTTTCGGAGTACCTGCCCAACGGCGGATGGGGCGAGGCGGGGCCGGTGAACTTCCAGACCAGCTGGCACACCTACACGCCGGATCCCTGGTATGCCGAGAACAAGAGCGACAGCCAGCGCCGCAGCATCGACGGATGGCACTCCGTCGTCGCGACGGTGTCCGATGGCCATGTGCGGTACTACATCGACGGCGCCCTGGTGGCCGATCACGATCGCGGTGGGCCGTACGACGTGTACCCGCGGCAGAACATGTCGTTGAACGTCAACCAGTGGTTCATCGACCTCACGCAGCACAGCGGCGGGATGAGCACCTACCTCGAACAGGTCGATTGGGTCTACTACGCGAAGAACGAGGTGCTGACGCCGCAGGCCGCCGCCGAACGGGCCGCGTCGTACCGGTCTTCGGGCGTGCGGTTCACCGACGATCTCGGTGGCTGTTAGATGTGAACGGTGGATCGGCTGACGGAACGCTTCGAGGAACACCGGGTCAGGCTGCGGGCGGTGGCCTACCGGATGCTGGGTTCGGCCAGTGAGGCCGAAGACGCCGTCCAGGACACGTGGCTGCGGCTGAACCGCACCGACGCGGCGGAGATCGAGAACCTCGGCGGCTGGCTGACCACGGTGGTGGCGCGGGTGTGCCTGAACGTGCTGCGCTCGCGCGACCACCGGCGGGAGGAACCGCTCGACGCCGCGTTCTCCGAGCCCGCCGACTCCACGGTCGATCCCGCCGCCGACGCCGTGCTCGCCGACTCGGTCGGGCTGGCGATGCTGGTGGTCCTGGACACGCTGGCCCCCGCCGAACGGCTCGCGTTCGTCCTGCACGACATGTTCGCGGTGCCGTTCGACGAGATCGCCCCGTTGATCGACCGCACCCCGGCCGCCGCGAGGCAACTCGCGAGCCGCGCCCGGCGCCGTGTCCAGGGCCGCTCCACCGCCGCGGAACCGGACCTCGCGCGACGGCGCCAGGTCGTCGACGCCTACCTGACCGCGGCCCGCGGCGGAGACTTCGCCGCGCTCCTCGAACTCCTGCACCCCGACGTCGTCCTCCGCGCGGACAAGGCGGCCGGCCCCTCGCGCGAGCCGATCTTCCTGCGCGGCGCCAGCGTGGTGGCTCGCGGCGCGGCGGCCGCTTCGGTGCGCGCGGCGGTCACCCAGCTCGCGCTGGTGAACGGCGGCATCGGCCTCGTGATGGCCGACGAAGGACGGCCATCGGTGGTGCTCGCGTTCGCGTTCGTGGACGGGAAGATCAGCGAGATCGACGTCATCGCGGACCGGGAACGGTTGCGGGGGCTGGATTTGGTGATGGTGGACTGAGCCGGGGTTGCGGTTCGGTCGCGAACCAGTACCGATGGTTCCGTCTCTTCGCTTGAGTCGTTAACGGTCTTCTGGTGTCGGCCGCCTTCTTTTCGAAGCTCTTTGAGCCACGACGAGGAGGCGGCATGTCGGAGGGGACGTTCGGAAAAGCCCGGCGCCATCCTGTGAAGGAACAGGACACTGCGTATCGGGACGATTATCAGCGGGATCGGGACCGGGTTCTTTATTCGTCCGCGTTCCGGCGACTGGCCGGGGTGGCGCAGGTCGCCGCGGTCAATGAGCAGTTGGTGTTGCACAACCGGCTCACCCACAGTTTGAAAGTCGCCCAGATGGGGCGAAGACTTGTGCAACACCTGCGCTATCAATTGGACGATCCGAAGCGCGGCTTCCCGGAAGGGTCGAATCTGAACGAGGACGTCGTCGAGACGGCGGGACTCGTGCACGATATCGGACACCCGCCGTTCGGCCATATCGCCGAGGAGGTCCTCGATGAGCGTTTGGCTCGGATCGACGGGCTGGAAGGCTTCGAAGGGAACGCGCAGTCCTTCCGGGTGGTGACGAAACTCGCTCGGCGGAAGATGGAGCACCCGGGCCTCAACCTGACCCAGGCGACGTTGAACGCGATCCTCAAGTATCCGCGTCTCAAGTCGGGTGATTCGCCCACGGCCTTGTGGACCGACCGCGGCTACGGGGACAAATGGGGTGCGTATCAGACTGAGAAGGCGGACTTCGACTGGGCGAGGGGAGGTAGCCGCCGTGACTTGAGATCCGCGAACGCGGTCCTGATGGATTGGGCGGACGACATCAGTTACGCGACGCATGATCTGGAGGACTACTTCCGCGCCGGCCTCATCCCGCTGCACAGCTTGTCGGTGGACAAGGAGCGCATAGTCAAGCATGGCCTCCGTCGTTTGAAGGAACACAAGGGGTTCGACGAGTTCCGATTCCGGAACGAGCTCGAAACGATCATCGCCGAGTTCGGCGGCCGTCTGCACTCTCAGTGCTGGGAGACCCGTAAGAACCGGGTGCAGATGAACAAGATCAGCAGTGGTCACCTCACCCGGTTCGTGAAGGCGGTCCGGTTACTCGGCGAACCGCCCTATGTCGAGATCGAACAGAGCAGTCAGTACCGGGTCGCGGCGCTGAAGGAACTCACGTGGTTCTATGTGATCAACAGGCCTCCCCTTGCCATCCAACAGGAAGGTCAGAAGCGGATCATCGGTTCGCTCTTCGATCGGTTGATGGTGTGCTTGGAGAAGTCTCCGAATAGCCCGAAAATCCCCATTCAACTCCGGGGGATCTATCGCGACATCACGCATGATGACAAGGCAGAGGCCATGTCGGAGAGGAGCGAGGAAGCCGGATGTGCTCGGGCTGTTACCGACTACATCTGTTTGCTCACCGAAGCGCAAGCGGTCGATCTTGGCGAGCGACTGGCGGGCAGGTCGCAGAGCTCGATGTTCGGAACCTGGTTCAACTGAGTGAGCGCATGCCGAGGGGCCCGTCGCCATGTGGTCGGCGGGCTCCCTCGGTGTCAGCGGTGGTTGTGGCGGGGTGTTTGTAGCGGGTCGAGGTATTGGGGTGGGATGAATTCGGGTCGGCCGTTGGTGATCTGGATTTTCCAGCCGGATTGTCCGTGGATGACCATGTGGTGATAGCGGCACAACAGGCAGAGATTGTCGAGGTCGGTGTCGCCGAGCTGCCCCCAGGGCAAAATGTGGTGGGCTTCGCAGTGCTTCGGTCTTCGCCGGCAGCCGGGGAACGCGCAGCCGTGGTCGCGCAGATTCAAAGCCCGGCGTTGGGCGGGGGTGACACTACGGGCGGCGCGTCCGATGTCGAGGGGCTCGCTCTCGGTGCCGAGAACCGCGGGGATGATTTTCGCGTCGCAGGCGAGTAGGCGGGCGTGCCGGGCGGTGATCTGCGCGACCCCGTCCACGCAGGCCGCTCCCAACCCGGAAGTCAGGGTCTCCAGCGGGATGGTGACCACGACGGTGGTGCGGTCTCCGGAGAGGGTGGGGGCTTTGTCGTTGGTCATGGCGTAGTGGATCGCGTCGAAGAGTGCGTCGCCGTGGCGTTCGCCGGGGGTGCGGGGGTCGTGGTTGCCGTCGTCGTCGACGGGTCTTCGCTGTCCCCAGGTTTCGAAGAGGGCGTTGGCGCGGGCCCCGAATTCGGGGTCCAGGAGCCCGTTGAGCCGCCACCAGCCGTCGTCACGCTTGCGTAGGTGCACCTCGCGTGACGGGGGTTTGAGGTCCTCGTCCTTCGGCTCGTTCCCGTCGGGGTCGAGGTGGGCCAAGAGGTCGGCGCCGACGTTGGTGATTTCTTGGGGTCCGGCGTGGCGGGCCAGGGTGACCAGGATCTGCTCGGCACCGGTCCGGTCGTCGTCCGAGGCATCGTCCGGGATCTTCTTCAGCACCGCGAGGATCGGATCCAGCTGCTGAGACCCCAGGTCACCCTCCGCCGCCGCGGCTCCGGCGATGGGTGCGAACGCCGGGGCGGGACTGCCATCGAGGTTGCGGCTCTCGTTCACGGCCAGCGCGCGGGTGACGGTGTCGCGGGTCTCGTTGGGGCTGATGCGGGCGGTCTCGGCGAACCAACCGGCGGTCGAGCCGTGCCCGAACAGTTCCATCGGGCCGCGGGACTCGATCTCGACCAGGAACTGCCCGACCTCCGCCAACGCCTGCCGCGCCACCGACAACCGCTCCACCACACCATGCGCGAGCTCCCGCGCACCGGCACGCCACAACTCCTGCGGCGGTTCGAGGATGCGTTGACTGGACACAACGCAAGAATACCAGTAATCGAACAGGTGTGCGAATGTGAAAAGATTTCCGGGAAATTGGTCGAATAGCCCGCGGGGCACGTTGCGAAAGCCACTTTCGCAACCTTCAACGTTG
>Ga0307518_10001346_pt1 | contig 18315 bp, 25 predicted proteins | sample 25_EM_MG_FD_203889 | JGI IMG/M metagenome (GOLD analysis project Ga0307518, IMG submission 203889) | Populus trichocarpa ectomycorrhiza microbial communities from riparian zone in the Pacific Northwest, United States - 25_EM | ecosystem: Host-associated > Plants > Roots > Unclassified | place...
AAGTGTATTGCGTGCCTCCGTTAGCCATAGACAACGGTGACGGCAGACTGGGATCCATACCTCTTCCTAAACGAACTGGCAGCCGCTACTAAAGATCAGACACGAGCGTTGGAATTGAAACGTCGTACATGCATATGTGTAGCTGTGGTGCCTTCAGCACAGCACCAGCTGAAACTTGAAACCAATATTGAGATGCGGTCGTCGAGCGATACAGTCAGCTAGTATAGCAGCGACAGAGGGAGAGTCAGGCATGAATCGTAGATATCAGAAATCAAAGAACACAGGTACTAGTCTCGGATTCCTAAACTTTTTTTGAACAGGAAGACCCAGACATTCTTCGAATCTTCCTTTTCAAAGAAAGTTTAGGACAGGCTACGCCATCGACCTAAGTAGTGGAACGGGACAGAATTCTTGTCACGAACACTATTTTCAACGATGCGTTCCCGAAAGTGGTCGCTGGCCTCATCGACAACGAAGGTCTTCTGGAGAATCGAGATATCGTATGGGACCTGGCGGTTGAATTTCGCACGGCCCAAGGCTTTCTCACGGAAGCCATATTCACCACTGACAGCGCACATGAGAAGAAAATATTCCGTTTCCCTAGGCCAGACTCTCAAGACAGTCTATTCCTGTGGACGGCCTTGACCGCTTCTGCTCAGAAGAAGACATTGGCGCTGGAGGACCGGAATTAGACTAGCAGCAGAACTGCAGACAACATGCCTGAAGCAACCGGTGCGTCTCGAGAACGATGATTTGAATGCACAGCATAACGCGGTGGACGCCATCGGGCGGCTAACGTTGCTTATACATATAGATATTCATTCTCTTCGTGTAGTTACTGGAATACAAGGGCCATATTTCCTCCAACCATCTTCCTTTAGGCGACCCACGCGACGTTACGCCGACGTACGACTGTATCGGTGTCGATGCGGGTCTGTGGTACAAGAGGTCGGCATACCTGCTCTTCGTTGCGAACATGAACAAGACAACTGGAGCGCTGTAACTTTAAGGCTGGGCACCCAAGATCACGAATGGGACTGAGCAAATCTTTCGGTTTTCCAGAACTTTCATGTCAGCGGGCTGAACTTCCGGCCCAGGGGATTTGGTATTTATACGGCGACAACATTGCCTTGAAGCTGAAAACAAGGACCAACTTTGCGAGATGCGGCATATATAATGACGAAAATGGTTTACCGTACTTGACAATCGGGGAGTCCAAGTCTATATGATGGTATAGCGGTATACAAATCCACCGTGGAGAGACAAGAGCAGGTAACCCAGCAGCAGTGCTCAGAGAAAATGGTATGACACATCTCAGTCAGTGGTGGCAGTCCTTTCCCTGATGATGTTGGCCAAAGGAATTAATGTCGTTGCAAGGTTCCGTGATTAGCCAGTAGATGATGAGGCAGCACAACAGAAGCGCAGCAAAAATACCAGCAAAGATGAGTTGAACCACTGCTTTGTGTTTGGCACAATGTATTAGTAATGCCAAAAGGAAAGACAGAATGCTACAATAATGAAAACACTAAGGTGAGCACCCTCGAAATCATACCACCACACTCAACACACCTGTACAGGAACAGTTCGAACGGAAAACCCAGGATGAGAAGCATGGCTCGGAAGGAGTGTCGACCACGGTTGATCTATATTTGCTCAGCACAGGGACTGTTTACCAGTAATTCTGGGAATCACTTACGAACAATCTTGGTGAGCGTACAGCTGATCCCATCATAATGCTGGCCAATGCAGCCAAAAGAGACAGGTAACTGAATATCTGTGGTAAATAAGATAGTCCACCGGGTGCCTGGTCAATGGACTGGATAGCAAGAAAACTCATGTTCGCCGCCAGGAGTACAGTAGCCTTGTTAGATTATTAGACCCATCTTAGCAACCTGCCGTGGTGTGCGAGGTAGCAGAACTCACCAACAAGCCAACCTGTTGTATATCCTCGGTGTACGTGCGAGAGAACTTGCACCATTTCTCGACATCAGTAGACCATACTTTAGGTTTGCCTTTGCTGTGGGTATAAGCGGGGGAATACTGGATGATCGAGCAAGAACAACATGTTAAACAGATTCCCATTTCGTAATATCAGTAGACCATACGTCATCTTTGTGCTCGATTTGAGTATGAGCAAAGGAACGCTGGATGAATCCAGGGTGATCGAGCAAGAACACCATGTTAAACAGACTCGAATTGTTGGTCCACATGCAACGTAAGCATTTTTTGAATGGAAGGATACTTTTAGTGCACGCATCCTGTCTGAGAGGAGATTCGGATAGGTCATTCCTGGTGCCAGGTGATGATGGTTAGCGTACACAATGGGTAACAACTGGTCGCACACGCACGATGGAAAGATTTCCGCAATCTGAGCACCGCCCTCTTCCACTTGTTTGGGCGTGCGGGATCCAGAAATGACATGCCCAACGGGGTTGACTGTGCCTTCTTCAGAAAGAGATCCCTTCCCTTCCGCGGGGGTAAGAATCTTTGGAAGAAATTCATGACTCGAGTCCTGGTCGTTGCACTTGGACTTGCATCTGCTAAAGACCGCACGACAGAGAGCGAGCAGGTACTGCAACAAGCGGACAGGCGAATACCGCTTTCGCGCACTGAGTAAGAACCTGCGAATGTGATGAAGTATGCCGAGCATTTGTTGACTTTAGTACGACGGTTGGATATTAGTCACCGTTTCGTGGACCTATGTTGAGGATGAGTGCTGAGAGCTCGGTTTCACACGAGGAGCGGATAGAACTACTTACGCGTGGGCCTGGCATGGCATGGCAGCCTTGAGGCCTGGAGGCGGGGTGGATTGTGTTTATTTTGAACCTGTGCGCACCTGTGTCAAATGATGGGTCAGGTGGGAAATCCCATACTGGCCGATCTTTACTACGTCGACAAGTGTTTCCGCTCTTGAGGAGAAAGTTGGGACGACATCAGATCATAGCCTCGTCGCCATCACATCGATCCGCCTACGTGCACTGGCCGTCGTTGTGCAGTCGTGGTCGGGGTGTGTTGCCATCATGGTAAGACTTCAGTTGAAATCAATGCCATTGTCGTGATGGTCAAGTGGTGGTGGTGGTCGATGACCTGACTGTGGTTGTGGTGAAACGGTCGAGGTTGACCGGATGATATCCCAGATGCAGCTAAGTAGTCAATAACACAACAAGCGGGACAGATGCTAAACAATAACCCCGCTTCATCTTGAACCATTCTTGGGCCGCTTCTCAATATTTCTGGCTTCCAAGATTCTACTTGGGCAGTCCTTTTACCCAAGTAAATTTACTCTACAATTTGCCCCTATCGCAAAAAGCTGTCGCTTGCGATCCCTGTCGACTCCAAGGCTCTCATGTCCATGTCAACACTGATATCAAGCGACGAATTGACATCCGAGAGTACATCCAGCAACAACACTGATTGGGGTAGGCACAAGTATACATCCTTCTACTTTATCCGACAGGTCATATGGGAAGTTCCCTGCAAGGTTCTGTCACTTGAGTTGGGTATTAAAGATACGCCCCTGCGGCATCCTCCTCAAATCGCAACCTCTCCGCTGCGTCCCCACAGGTCATCATGCCCACCCTCAACAACTGCAGGTGCATCCTTATTATCGGTGCGACTTCGGGCTTAGGGCGCAAGCTTGCGCTCAGCATCCTCAGTCTACCCTCCAGACCCATCGTCATTGTCTGCGGACGTCGTCAGGAAAGGCTCGATGAACTGGCCTCGTCTTATGGTGGTAGTGGAAGGCTGAAAACGATGAGGCTCGATATCACTGCTAATCCTTCGACATTGCGATCCGCGGTTAGCAACATCGTGCGCGCTTACCCCGATGTATGGATCGCTGTGACTCTATTGTTTTGGGTGGCTAAGCCATTGCTTTAGCTTGATGCGGTCATGTTTTCGAGTGGTGTTCAGCATTATTTTGATTTTACCCGACCGGAAACCATTAATCTAGACCGTAGGTGGACAGCCCACGCCGCCGGATTTGCTGGCCTGATCATTAGAATTCAGTGCTGTCGAACGAGCTGACGACGAACTATACATCCGTTGTCAATTTGATTGTTCTGTTCCTCCCTCATCTCATTAAGCTTGGGGTACAGTCTTTGACAATCCATCGCATTTCCTATCGTGTGCTGACTCCTGCTTCAGTCAACGGGGCGTCCAACATTCCTGTATCTCGTATCAGCTGGCATGGCAATCATTCCTGGGCCATGGGTCCCCAATTTCAGTGCTAGCAAGGCTGCGCTACATAATTTAAGTATGTCACTTGCTGTACAACTCCGAAGGAAGAACATCCATGTCGTGGAGATAATGCCACCGTAAGCACTTCCCCTGTGTGCTTCAAACTTGGAAAAGATCGTTGACATCTCTGCTTCCCAGGCTTGTCGAGTCTGAGATGTACAGCAGTGAGCATCCCTTGATGTTCCGGCGCCTTGCGAAGTAGCTGACATCCATGCTCTGCAGAACTCCCACATAGGGACCGCCTGGCCGCGTTCTGGATGCCACTGGACGAATGTACCAAGCATACCATGGCGGGACTTGTTGCGGGAGCCCCTCAGATTCCGATCGGAATGGTAGCCCCGGTGCATCAGAAATATGTGGCTGGAAAGCTTGAAGCTGCGAGCAAGATGCTTCAGAACCACGAGGAAAATCGCAAAGGCAATCCAGTTAATATCAACTCGGGATTTCCGACAAAAACTCACTGATACTATGGGGCAGTTCAATCGTGATGGGTAAGTCGGATGATTGTATGGATGCAAAGAAGTTCTCCGGTTAGTTTCGGGCCACCGGTTTATACTATGTATAGTAGTGAGAGTAGCGTTCTGTATGTTCAAAGACAAGTACTTGGGCTTTGAGTAGGCTTATGTATTCCCACCAACTTGCATGGTCTGAGTCCACGTACATCTATTTCTACGAAACGAATGTCTGAAGAAGAGTACATCGACCTTTTCTATGTCCCAGCACCTACACTTCCAACAGTCGTTCCATTCGACTCGTACGACGCCTACCGCGGACATGGCACCCCGCTCATCATCGATAATGGTGCTTCGCATATTCGTTTCGGATTCTCGCTAGATAGCAATCCCCACGTTGTACCCAACGTCGTCGCGCGGTACAAAGAACGCAAGTCCAACCAGTTCGTACTGTTATTTGGTAACGGAGTCGACGCGGAGAGTGGTGCCAAGGGACAAACGCGGACGCCATGGGAGGGTGACGTGCTCCTGAATATCGATGCGTTGGTGCGTCGTCGCGCTTCTGCCTATCTTGGTGATTCCTGATGGTTCAATGCTGGTCTGGATGTCGGTGTGCTGATGGGGTCATGCATTTCATGTACAAATGGGTCGGCTTACGCCTGGTAGGAACATGCTCTGGATTGCGCATTTATCACGCTGGGAATCGATGCGCCAACTGTCGAGCACCCCGTGCTAATGACAGAGCGCCTAGCGTCCCCGCTACACTCGAGAGCCCGTAGGTGCCTCGTACTATGTTGATACCCTATCATAAACTCATCCCTCGCTAACTAAAGTAACATCTGAGCTCATGTTCGAGCAATACTCGGTCCCATCGCTCACATACTGTGTCGATGCCCTCATGTCCTTCTACTACAAGTACGATCAGCCCCAGACACCTTTCGTAACCGACGGCCTCGTCATTTCCTTCAACACTGCATCGACGAGTGTCATTCCTGTTCTCAGAGGGAAGGGGATATTAAGCCAGGCGAAGCGGTATGTAGGTGTCCAAGCTAGTCTTCCTAGACAACTGATGGTTGGACGCGTTTATCTGGATGCAGAATTCCATGGGGGACCCTGCAATGCACAGAATATCTCCTCAAACTCATCCAGCTAAAGTACCATAGCTTCCCTACACGTGTGACCAATACGCAGGCATCGGTACGTTCGCCCTGTCTTCCTATCACATACTTTCATACATAGTCCATTAACATATGTATGGGCAGTGGATGCTGCACACGTTTTGCAAGTTTGCGCCAAACTACCAAGCAACTCTTCGCTCGCTCCGAGACCCCTACGTACTGCGAGCGGGCGCTCGCGTCATTCAGTTTCCATTTGCAGTACAAGTAGCGGAAGAGAAGACGGAAGACGAGCTCGCACGCATCGCAGAACGGCGCAAGGAGCAAGGTAAAAAACTACAGGAGATAGCTGCCAGGAACCGAACAGAGAAGGTACGTTATACTCGTGCCATTACTCGCAGCAAATAAACTATGGGGCAACGCTGAGCTTGAAATATAGCTTGTGCAGAAAGAGAAGGATCTCCAGTATTTGCTTAATCTGAGAGAGAATCGGAGTGACAGCAAGCGCGAATGGCAGGTGAAGATAGATAATCCCCTGTATGGGCGTGGATGCTTACCAGTGCCTCACTTGCAGAATGCTCTTCTAGAAGAAGGCTTTGGGGATGATGCTGCGTTGGATGACACGATCAAAAAACTTGAACAGAGTCTGAAAAAAGCGCGCAAGAAGGAAGTAGAAGGTCAAGACGAGCCCACGGTATGTCCTCTTACCTCCATAACGGTTCCGCTCGAGATCTGACCTTGTTCCTATCAGGAAGAACCGACCTTCACGCTGATTGACGTTCCCGACGTCGATGTGAGCTTCTCGTCTGACTTCGCGAGGTCATTGCACTCAATTCGATAATCACATTTGTGCAGTTGGACGAAGACGGGCTCAAGGAGAAGAAAAAGCAAAAATTGCTCAAGGCAGGTTTCGAAGCTCGTGCACGAGCACGCCGCGAGAAGGAAAAGGAGAGAGAGGAGCGTGAAGCCGAGGAACGACGAGAGGGAGAAGAGCGCGAAAATGATTTCGAAGGGTGGGCGGGGAGACTGCGGAGAGATCAGGAAGTAAGACTATCTGCGTGCCTGTCACGTCTGGTTGTTGATGGCGTCGAGCCCAGGCTATCATGACCAAGATAAAGGAACGTGAGCGGCGCAAAGCTGCGCTTTCGGATCGGAAGAGCGCAGTGGCCCAAGCGCGGATGAAGAACATTGCATCACTTGCTGCAGACGATCGGGTACCGAAGAAGAAGCGGAAGGCAGGAGCAGGTGAGCATCGTATTTGGCGGATAGCTTGCTTTCTATTGCTAACCTGTGATCAGAGGACATGTTCGGTGCAAACGATGAAGACTGGGCCATATACCGCAAGATAGTGTGTTGCCCCTATATTTCATCTTCCATACATTCTCACTTCCCATTCAGAACACAGCTGCATTGTCATCAGACGAAGAGGACGACATCCAACAACTGCGAGTCATCGAAGCGAAACTGCTCACTCATGATCCAACATTCACAACCGAAGATACACATGCATCGCGCACGGCCGCGCGCTCTGCACTTCTTTCTTCTTTCCGACCGCAGTATCCCCCAGGGGATGCTGCGGGTGCAGCCCGGATTCACCTCAACACAGAACGATGGCGCGTGTGCGAGACGTACTTTGCCCCCTCTATGGCAGGTATCGATGCCGCGGGGATTGGCGAGGTCTTACAGACTGTTCTCGCGCGATTCCCGCAGGATGAGAAAGCACGGCTAGTTAAGGTGAGAGCTTTTGTTATTAAGGATTTCGTTGTTGCTGATGGAGTGAATCACAGAATGTGTTCTTAACGGGCTGCCCTTCTCAGTTCCCAGGGCTTCCTGAGCGTATCTATTCCGCACTTCGACCTATCCTTCCGCCGGAGATGCATCTTGGCTCTGTGCAGTGTGCTCAGGATCCCCTTCGGGACGCATGGCGGGGGATGGCTGCGTTTGCGAACACGGAGGAATTCAAAAACGTAGGAGTTACTCGAGCAGAGTATGAAGAATGGGGCGGGGAACGGATAAAGAAATGGTGGGGTGGCAACTGGAACTGTGCCCATTAGTGATTCTGCCTCCTGAATGTATTTTTCCAGTGTAGTCAGGACATGGTGTATTCTGATGGATGACACTGTCTATGGTAAGGTGATCTTCAGTAAGAGACACCAGTATTACAGGGGTGGGTGTAACATGCATAAAGAGGCAGAATATTGGACCCTGGACGAACACGGGATGCAAACACCTATGTACTTGTACCCACTTACTGTTAGGACAACAGATAGGAGGAACGACTAAGAACTCGGGGTATAGAGGTGATATGTTCAAGCACAGCATATTTGCGCAGAAGATGATATGGGCTGATTGACTTTGACAGACCCGTCTGCATTCGTTCCGCCACCGGGAGCCCCTGCCGCATCTGCTTGCGAGTCTATGAGTCGGGCCTTGCAATCACTGAGTGTACAACGTAAGAGATGGCGACAGGGGAAACAAATATGACGAACCGAGCAAGGTTGAAGAAGGCTTCTTCGACACCTTCGTTTAGCTTGGCGGATGTCTCCATAAACTTGATGCCAAGTTCACGGGCCAGATCACGCCCTAGTTCCTCAGGGACTGCCCGTTTGTCTGTCCAGTCCGATTTATTGCCGATAAGGATCTTGTTTACGCCTTCTGAAGCGTGCTGCTCTATGTTGGAGTGCCATGTGCGAATGTCTGTGGGGCCACGGTCACTTTAGGGACAGCCAAGCAAGTAGGCAGGGACTCACTATTGAATGACCTATCATCCGTGACATCGTAAACGAGCAGGATACCCATAGCACCGCGGTAATACGCTGTCGTGATCGTCCTGAAGCGCTCCTGTCCAGCTGTATCCCACTACCAAGGTCCGAGAGGAGTCAACAGGATAATCTGAGCAACAGAACAACGTGCTCACAATCTGCAGTTTGATTCTTTTCCCATCCAGCTCGATAGTGCGGATCTTGAAGTCAATACCGATAGTGGTGATGAAAGAAGGCGTCCATGCGTCGTCGCAGAAGCGAAGGAGGAGACATGACTTGCCGACACCTATTTTGCCACAACATGAGCTGCGTTTCCATTTAGCTATGGTTCTGAATAAGAGGGCACCTGAGTCACCGATTAGGAGGAGCTAGCAGGGAAGGTGAGGAAATAGATAGATCAGCGTCTGGCTCTGACTCCCGGGACAAACGGAGCATACCTTGATGAGAAAGTCATAGTGTGGAGGGGGCATTCTAGGATATCTGTCGAGAACTTAAAATCAGCGATCCACCTGGACAGCCGAGTGCGAGTTTACACACTAGACAGTGAGCTCCTTGATGGTTAATATGAGCTGAGCACTGGAACTTCGCTGCGTACTACTCGCAACTTCTTTTGGAATCCCTCCGCAGGGATTATGTAATCCCCCCCCTCAGATTAGATAAGCACCCTAACTGAACATTAGCTGGTCCCTCGTTTTCGAATGCAAGCTCTGCGGGCGTTATTCAAGTCCCATCTCTCCCCGGCGGAGTGTTCGCACTTGTTTGTTTGTACCTGAACTTCGATAGCATATGCCCGAAGTCGGGTGTAGTCAGCTGCCATGCCACTGACATGGATAGAGAGTCACTTTCAACCCTCAGCTCCTTTTCGCGGCATTTTCTGTCGAACTTTACCAAAACTGTTTGCTGATAGCAACGGTCGCCGAAGCTCAGAAGTTCGGAACCATTCAATTATAAACCTTGGTTCGTTTCAGTCAAAAATCAACGTGCACTAGGCGTGTTTACAAAAGTCCCCGTTGACGACGATCTTCGCCCCTCTCTTTTTAGAAACATGCGATGCATTGTTTGCGCCGTTGATAGGCTCCGAATTGTCTCGTGACTCCTGGTTTTCCCAAGCTTCCCGATCCTTTCCACGCTGATCCAGTGTGTCCCCTAATGCAATTGAAATAACAGGTGTTTCCATTCAAATTCCGCCCAGTCCATCCACAAGAACACTGTAAATCTTCTCTGTGCGTTGTTTCGATACTTGCTCTGCATAATCGTCGTTTGGCCCTAAGCAGAATTCACTGTGATCGGATCTAAATGGAGGGCAGACTCAGCGATACAGTCGAACTTGGGGATACTGTAGCTGATCTCCTTTCTGATCCCAAACTTTTCGTGTACAAATTCTCTGGTGAGTAGCCTTCTGCGCCTAGTGCGACGGTGGTGGCATACCCAGTTACAGCGCTGTCGGAACCCAACCTCGTAATTGCCAGTATTCTTGTCATCTTCCCCAGTGATCCTCGAGAACTATCTTCTTCGTTTGTTCCGGAACTCCTGGATGAATTATCTGCATTCTTCTTTTCCTTGCCTGCTGACATCTTCCATGCAAACACATCCCGAACGGTTGGGCAGTACAGACGTTATATTGCAGATGTCTGGCCTGTCCTGTCGGTCGTGTCATCTGTCTGGCTGCAACGTGCGAGCATTAACCAAACACCAGCAAAGAAGCGAGTGTCTTTGTCCACGTGCGATATGGCCACTCTTCGCAACTTCGGGATCAAAATACCCTCAGACCCGAGAGAAGCAACAGAGATCACAAATGGGATCATTGAACTCCTAAGGCAAATTTTAAATGTGCGTATTTGTATTCAATTCTAGATCTTATCCGCGTGATACAAATTTTCGACAGTTTTACCTGGAGTTACTATCCAATCCAAGATTTAGGAGCTACTGCGAGACTAGAGCTACTTGGCTGCATAATGGTGACCCTCAACCTGAAATGGAGGCATGTACAGACGGCTCGGCTCCCTCAGTACAGCCACAAGACCAACAATTACAAGCAGCTCTTCACATTCATGATGTGGATGGGTTCGGGGAATGGCAGGTTGTGATTTCCAGTCGCGCAACAAAATACTTGCGAGAGCTGAGACGGCGTGATGGGAAGATAATTGTGTGTGTGCTAAAGAAAATCAGGTAGGTCACCTTTCCCAATGCCAAGTAAACGCGCTGATTTGCGTGTCGCTAGACAACTCTCCCGGGGGGAATTTTCAGGTAACAACTACAAGAGGCTACGCGGGCCGTCTCACGGGGTTCCGATATATGAAGCTGACATCCTCAAGGATTTGCGATTGGTCGTAAGTGTTTCTTCATGATACAGTAATCAACACTGATTGCAGATTACACGCATAAGTATCAAATTGACTGTATACCTGACGATGGCGGACAGGTAATTTAAAAGTACTTGTATTTGTAAAATTAGTTGCTCATCGCGTTCCAGGTAGAACGGCAGGGTATGGGTCTCTGCCAATGGTCATCTGTGGACTAAACACCTTGAAGTCGTCAAGATATATGGCATTTTCACTCATAAACAACTTGAACGCATGTGGGATAGCCTTAGCGGACAGCTTGCTCGGCGTGGCAAAATATATTGTGACAGGTGGGATTTACGCCAGTTGCAAGCGTGTACGTTGAGATGAACAACTTTCCATAGATGCACTTTCAGAGAACGTGCTCGGCCAGGCACCGACGTGTATTCTCCAGCCTCATTCCCACCAAGCAAGGAAGACCACGCCACTCAGCTTCCCCTCATTGCTTGCTGTGATGTCTCGGAGGTACATCTATAGCATTGGCATCTTCTCATTTACTTGACACACCTTTTACAGGAGCAGAGCGATTTCGTGTAGGTTCTGTCCCTCCACATTAGTACCTGCGTTTGAATGGTTTGAAACAGGTTGGATAAATACGTTAAACTGTCGAAAGTAAGCTGCTTCTGCGATAGATGAAGTTTCTTGCTTATTTGAAGTGTATCAGGCCTACGTGCACGGTGGGTTGTACTTGCCACCATAGGAACTCTCCTTGTAACCGGGTTATAGGACTAATCGCAGATCAGGATACTGAGCTGCCTCTTCAATTGACGCATGTTTTAATTTCTTGCTAATCCCTATTTCTATTGACCCCTTGTGTAGTGCTAAAGAATGGGAAATAGTCCGATGTGCGACATCTTGCTTTGTCATCGGCAGAAGTGGTACGGGGTGAGTGATTCTATTACTACGATATACACGCATTGACGTTTGGGTTCTACTAGAAAAACCACCTCCATGCTCTTCAAAATGCTTGCAATCCAGAGAGCTTGGGAGAAAACACCTGATACGCCAAAGCCACGACAACTCTTTGTCACGAAGTCCCCGATTCTTGCTGCAAAAGTTGAAGAATGCTTCACTAACTTGATAGATTCTTTAGCATTAGCAGGATATAGCCCGGATGAACTCCGAAATTTGAGATCCCGAAATTATGACAAGAAAATGACTGATCCACTGGATGCCGTGGATTATCGTCCCGGATTTCCACACAAATACAGTGAACTCGGGGATCATGACTTCCCTCTTTTCATCACATTCGATCAGGTTGGTAGTGCGTTCGCTTAAGTATTGTCTTTGACAAGGATGTATATTAGTTAGCAAGAATGATTGCTGCTGATCTTCAGAATGATCTTCCTAACTTGGATGCCAATGATCCCTCTATCTACATGCTTCCGAAGGTCATTGATGGTGAAGACTCGTTTGTAACATACAATGTTTTCAAAAGCGCCTACTGGCCCCGACTGCCACAGCTAATGACAAAGAGGCTGGGAGGTAGGGGACGTGAATTCTTGTTTCGCTGATATACTCACTCTTAGACAGCACCATCATTGGTCTTCAGTGAATTCATGGGTGAGTGCAAACTGCGTGATCTGCGTTTAATTCTGCTGAAAAGAGTGTCAGGCGTCATCAAAGGCTCTGAAATGGCTTTTCACCTGGGTGGATTCTTGGACAAGGAAACATACACCAAACTATCAAGTCGCGCATATCCTGTCTTTGCGCATCAGAGAGCTGAACTTTACAGCCTTTTTGATTTGTACCGCAAGCTCAAGCGTGAATGCGGTCACTATGATCCGGCTGACAGGTCTCCTTGCTTCGTCCTTTTGTGCCACACAATTTTCTTACCATCATAGTCAGGACCTACACGACTGTGAAGACGTTGCTTGGTAGTTCCCTGAGAGGAGGGCCCGTGGATTATCTGTAGGAGACCTGTTTTGTTTGGACGTTATTTTAACTGATCCACGCAGGTATGTCGACGAAACCCAAGATAACCTTATTATAGATGTCCTATGTCTGTGCATCAGTTCACTAGTGTGTTCTACATTGACACATCGTAACAGTATTAAGGATACTTTGTCGCAAGCCTGAAGGGTTGTTTTGGGCTGGGGACACCGCTCAGACAATCTCCGCGGGCTGTAGTTTCCGCTTTGCTGATCTCAAAGCATTCATTCATCGGATTGAGGTAATTAGTGATTTCTTTTTTGATGGGTCATCAAGACTTTTTATCCTCGTCTCTAGGCGGATGCGAGGATGCCGATTGAAAAGCCCCGATCGAAACCTGCTACGTTCCAACTCGTCGTCAATTACCGCTCCCATAATGGCATCATCAACTGTGCACATGCGGTTGTGGAGCTCATTACCATGTTTTGGCCATATACTATCGACACTTTACAGTCTGAGCATGGGTTGATCAGCGGGCCGGAACCGGTGTTTTTCACTGGTTGGGATGATCAAACCTTCCCGTTTAAACAGCTCTTTTCTGGGCTTAAGTACGTATTCCCAGCATTGTTATCCGAGTATCCCCTGCTTAATATCGTGGTGAATGTGAATGAAAAGGGAAAAGCATGGCGAATTAGGCGCTCATCAATGTCGGTATTTCACTTGAATTCCATTGGCTCTCGCTAATGAGTCCATCTAGGCCTACTTGTTAGGGACGATGCTGCACGGACGCGGTTTAAACAAGAGATCGGAGTTGAAGGTGTCATCTTGTGCGCTGACAACGTGTACTTTTTGAAACCGACTAACAATATGCATAGGACCCTCCAAGAGAGTAAAGGACTTGAATTCGATGACGTTGGTACTTTTCAGTAACATATTATCTCGTGGGCTGAGCGAATTTTAGGTGTTCCTTTATGAGTTCTTCAAGGATTCTGTTGCCACCCACTCACAGTGGCGCCTTGTCCTGCAGGCATGTGGGGACCGAGCGCACCTTTTTAATTCTCCCGTGGAATGCGAAGGTCGGTATGCAGTACTGTGCACAGAGGTATGCATTCATGATTTACTCTTCCAGCCATTACTAACAACAATTAGTTGAAAAATCTCTATGTCGGTATCACGCGAGCGAAGAAGAACCTATACATTCTGGATAGCTCGGAAAAAAGCAATCCCATGCAGGTATACTTATTCTTCGAGCGTCCCACGGTTTATGTTAATGTAATGCAGGTATTCTGGACCAAACGTGGTTTTATTAGCATCAGGGATGCCCCATCCTCAAGTACCAACATATTCCGGGGTTTTATGGAATCAACACCCGAACAATGGGCAGAGTCAGGTCACAAGCTCTTTAATTATGGACGATTTGAGCAGGCCATCCACTGCTTCGAGCGCGCTAATTTACGTCGAGAAGTTGGAATTGCCAAGGCCTTCCAATTACGTGAGGAAGCAAAGTCCAATCTTCAACCTAGTGAACGCGAGAAGGCTTTCCGTGCCGCAGGTGACGCATTCATCAAGTGCATCAAAGAGGCAAATGGTATCGAAAGAACCAGCTACTATCGAGATGCTGCAAAATGCTTTGCATCGGCAGGTGACGTCCGTCAGGCGGCTAGTTTCTACATCACTTCCGAGGATTTCGCAAGCGCAGCTAGACAATATCAAAAGGGCGAACACTTCGATGATCTCGTACGTTTACTGGAATGCGACCAGGAAAAGATATCCAAGTGGTATAGGGACGAGCTGTTCGAATCATGCGTTAGGCATTACTATGGAAAGAAAATTTTGAGGTTCTTCCCACTTTTTCCCTGTCTGCACAGTGCAGTGCTACACTGATGTGACTACCTAGCCCGCCTAGCCCCTTGTTCCCATCAACCGAAGAAGAACTGGACTACTTGGAGAAGAAGAACATGGATGATCCACGCATATTAATTTTAGAATCGAAAGGGAGATTCGTCGAGGCAGCTGAAGTTCAAATCGTTCGTGGCAACTTGACGCAGGCCTTCCAGCTACTCCTTAAAGATTCAACATGTGAAGATGCTAACCAGCGTGCAGCCGAAATAGCCCTGAACAACATATGGAAAGAGTGCTCGTTTGGTATGCCTGTACAAGAGAAGCTGCGGCAGAAGGGCTCCCTTGCTCGCCGCGTTTTAGAGTGCATTCAAGAAATCCCGCTTGACCGTCTAAGCATTTCTGACAGAGACCAGGTATGTCTGAGGTATTGAGTCGTCTTTCAGAAGAGCACTCATCGTGCAATTTAGATTTGCTTATTCCGAGCCATACAGAATTTCGCTCCGTTGGACGAGCTGTATGAAATGGGTCAGGAGTTCCTTCGTCAAGGAGACCAAGCCGTCGCACTCCTGGTCTTTGATATGCAGGTTTCGACATTACTTGATCGAGAGGTTTTGTATTCTACGGAATCGAATACGTTCTTCGAAGATTTTGAGAGATACTTCCGACTTCTCTCCTCGCTCGTGTCCTGCGGTTTACCCCTCATCAGTCACCAATGGAGAAGAGTTTTAGGGATCAAAGGGTTGGCCGATAACTACTACTTGGTCCAAGAGGGAACATTCTTGTTCAAGAAGTTTGCATCTAATCGATTTACGTTTGTAGAACTCAACCTCCGCTTGAAAGAGAAATTAGGCGCACTCCTCTACAGCAAAGTTCTTACCGAGGAGAATCTCTGTCGCACTTCAGGGATTTTCGTGCTACCATGTCTATTCTTCACTGTGGATGGTCATTGCCCTGACAGACCTTGTCCAGACGAGCACCTCCCGAAGTCGTTACTGAATGCTGCACAGTATAACATGAAAGTCGATGTCCACCTCCAGCAAATACGTATCCTAGGATTGGTGTATTCCGCACTACCGCAGGACCGGAATGCAAGGTAATATTGTTTCCGACTCTAAACTTCAATGGCATGGTTAACGGCCCTTGTATCTAGTATGCAACGGTGGCTGCATCGTTTGTATACAGCAGTTCATCCTCCGATCTATTTCCAGGGGTCGGTTGCCGATTTGAATTTGTCTCGTATTCGCGATGCTCCCGAATGCATCGAGATTGTGAAGAAATGGATTCACGATACCATCGAGTGGCTTGCGCGAGGAGACCAACCACAAGACTATTTGATGGAAATCATACGTTTAGGTCGACTTTGGTCAGCATTCAGTAACGTTCTCCCAATCGTGGCCTTGGTCTCACATAAGGGACATCGCGTGTCCTATGGTGAATTGCGCTGCCATCAAGAACCAGCTGATAACGTTGCAAGGGATATTGTCTTATCCCTTTATGGATCGACTCAAAATTCTATCTCATGTGGAGTATCGGCCCTTCGGTAATGTGCCTCCATATCACTTCTATGAACGGGGGCTTACTAGTTTTTGTAGTTTTCTCATGCGGATGGATTTTCGCATAGATTTATCAGTTGTATGCGATTGCTTCGAAGAGATTTGCAGTGAGATCGTCATATCGTCGCACCTTCGCCCTCCCCGTGGTTACACTACCCTTCACGACCTTGTGGTACCGCGGAGATGGATAGCAAATTCAAATAAGCTTGCTACTGTGAAAGAGCTATCCATTTATAGATTCCTACGCTTTGCAAGAAGTTTGATGGACCGTCTTTGCTCAAGCCGAGCTTGGAGTGCGTCATATGTTGGCGTCACTGACTGCGAATCTAACTTTTATTAACAGGGAAGTTTGTTCCGCCTCGTAATAACAGAGAGCCATTTTTGAACGTTAGTACAGCCAAATTGTATGTTTTAACGAAGTCTGTCATTTCACTGGAACTAAATCGTTGAAACTTAGGTATCGAATGCTCTGCATAGGTGTGTCCAAAATCTGCCCCGAGTACCGAAACTGACTGACAGCATGCTGCCAGTTGGATACAACATCTGCGATGTCGAAGCCAATGCAGAAGTTAGTAATATGATTGCCGAAATCTTGTTTCCACGACCACCGAACCAATGTATTCCTCTGTACGCCTACTACCTCCTGATATCAAGTTTATGTGACTTTCTAAACACAATGTCTTATAGCAACCTGCTCCGTCCAAGCTGCTTGGCCGCGATCCAGTCTTTCGATAACGGTGCAACAATTCAGGACATGGTACACCTGGTCCACAAAAACAGCCGTCATGCCAGCCCAGTCCCGTCTAGCATTGCACGACTTGTTTACGAGAACGTTGCCGACATCCCACGCCTACTAACTCGATACCGAGATGCCTCTCTGCGAACGGCAGATGGTCCGGGCACAGAAACAAAGAAAGGAGAATGAAGACACCTCCAAAGACTCCATCCGGGCCAGTCCCTAGCTACGCTACATGATCAGTGTCCAAACTAGGCCGCCGAGATATATGATATGCTTTAGAGCATGGCCTTAGTACGGTACTATCATACGTACTAATTTCATGAAATGATATCAACTTGCAAGCTGATGATGATCGACTTGTGGCACATGGATCATGATAGTTCAGTTTCTAAGGTTATCAGGCAGACTCAAACGAGAGAAGGCATGTTGGCCATTGACCGTTACTAGCCTACGTACCACTTGGTCCCAATGTCGCTTCTCATGTATTTTGACTCCAAAGTTGCGAAGAGGGGCCACACCGCATGTTGACAAAGATACTCGCTTTTTCGCTGTTCACACCTTGCAAGCCAGATAGGTGACATGATCGACAGGATAGACCAGACATCTGCAATATGATGTCTGTTTTGCCCAACCAACCGTTCGGGATGCGTTTGCGTGGAAGGTGTCTACAGACAAAGAAAAGAAGAATGCAGATAATTCATCCAGGAGCTCCGGAACAAACGAAGAGGTAGTTCCCGAGGATCACTGAGGAAGGTGGCAAAGATGTTGGCAGTGTTTGGTTCCGATAACGCTGTAATCGGGTATGTCACCACCGTCGCACCAGACGTAGAAGCTACTTACCAGAAATTTTGTATACGAAAAGTTTGGGATCGGAAAGGAGATTGGTTACAGAATGATTCGACTGTATCGCCGAGTCTGCCCTCCATTTGGATTTGATCACAGTGAATTCCGCTAGGGCCGAATGACGATGGCGCGAATCAAGTGTTGAAACGACGCAAAGAGAGATTTACAGTGCTCTCTTGGATGGACTGGCCCGTGGCTGGACACATGCGATATTATGTAATCAACTCCAGTTGCATTAGGGGTCCACTGGATCAGCGGGGAAAGAATTAGGAAAACCCTGGACCCACGAGACAGTTCGAGGCATCAAAGACCCAATCACTGATGCACCGCATGTTTTCTAAAAGTGAGCGGCGAAGATCGTGGTCAACGGGGACCTTTGCAAACACGCCTAGTGCATGTTGATTTTTGGAGTGGCTTGGACCTACTGAAACGAAACAAGGTTTCAATGGGATGCACATATAGCCTAGCCTCGGCGACAGTTACTATCTGCAAGTAGTTGGGTAAATACGAAAAGGACTAGGATGACCAGTCCTATCGGCTCAGGTACAAACAAATG
>Ga0307518_10001347_pt1 | contig 18310 bp, 14 predicted proteins | sample 25_EM_MG_FD_203889 | JGI IMG/M metagenome (GOLD analysis project Ga0307518, IMG submission 203889) | Populus trichocarpa ectomycorrhiza microbial communities from riparian zone in the Pacific Northwest, United States - 25_EM | ecosystem: Host-associated > Plants > Roots > Unclassified | place...
CAACTGCTAGTAACCCCCCAGAGTCATTGATGACACAACGAACCAGACCCCCATTCCCAGCAGACCTCACCCCCATCCCTTCATAGGGAATGGCACGGGTGTACCCACAGGTGTCCACCTGCATACCCGCACCCAGATCCGCGCTAATTGAACACCCGGACCCATGGGTCCGGGTGTCTCGTTGGATTGCAGATTTTGCCACCCGAAAAGACACCTGCACGGGTGGGACCTTCGGGTGTAGTAATACTATGTACTGAAGTAAATATATGTATTAATTTGTAGCTACTACGTGATACGGTACGTTATCGCGCTAGAACGGAGGGTGGGGAGGTCGACGATCATCAATGTCATTGTGCTGGGTGGAGGGTCATTGCCATCATGTGATGGTCGTCGTGTGGTCATGCTGGATGGAAGGATCGTCGCCTCTGTCATCCTGGCACTGGTGTGCACGCGCTGACATCGTCGTCGTCGTCTCACCTTGCCATGGGCGTCTTGTCGTCATCGCGAGGCTGGGTGGAGGAGTGGTCGCCTCTGTCGTCCTGGCGCTGGTGTGCACGCGCTGGCGTCGTTGTCGTTGTCTCGCCCTTGGCATTTGCTATGGGTGTCTCGTCGTTATCGCAAGGCTGGGTGGAGGGGTGGTCGCCTCCATTGTCCTGGCGCTGGCATGCACACACTGGCGTTGTTGTCATTGTCTTGCCATGGGTGTCTTGATGTCTTTGTGCTGGCATGGACATGTTGCCGACTCGCCGTGATCGTCTTCATTGTTCTGGCGTGGACGCGCTGCCACCGTCACCATTGTCGTTGTCGCCGTGTCATGGTGGCATTTGCCATGCATGCCTCGTTGTCATTGTCTTTGTCGTGGTGGTGGCTGCGCCATCGATGCTGGTTTTTGTCGTCGTCGTCGTCATTCTCATGTGCACGTGCTGCCATTGTCGTCATCATTGTCGTCGATCTGGTGTGGATGCGCTGCTGTCGTCGTCGTCATCGTCGTCATCCAGAGGGACATGATGGCCGTGATGCTGGTCGTCGTGCAGGTCGTCGTGGTCGCGGGTGCATCGTTGTGGTGGTTGTGGTGGTGGCAGTGCTGTCGATGCTGGACATTGCTGTCATCCATGTGGCTGTGGGTGCGTCGTAAACTGAGCGACGGCGAGCAGAAGGTGGATGGAGAAGGACTGGGGAGCGACATCGAAAGGTTAGTAGTCAAGGTGATCAGCGTAGGAGAGGGCTTACCTTGGCACAGTATGTAGTTGAATACTATGATGCGCGAGACGTCAGTACTATGTTATGTAATCAACATCCATGCACAGGTGGCTGTACCCATGCCTATGGGTGCGGGTTTTGGCGCGGGTGCCCCAGTGCTGACCCGCACCTGCACCCGTGTGGTACCCACACCCGGGACCCGCATGGGGACACCCGTACCCGTGCTTTTGCCTATCCCTTCACCCCTCCGCCCCTCCTGCCCAGCTCGCAACTGTCTGCAGCAATGGAGACCACCAAACTCCCGCCCCCAACACGGAACCCAGGTCCCGATCCTCTCCTCCGATGACCTTTCTTGCATCGAACACACCATTTCTCATGCCTGGGCAGACAGTACAAAGGAAACCTATGGATCTGGCCTCCTCGTCTACCATGTGTTTTGCGATAGCAAATCCATTCCGGAGGCTCAACGCGCTCCCGCCAGTTCCATATTAATCTCGTCGTTCCTCACCAACCTTGCAGGACTCTACTCCAGTACCACAGTCACCAACTACCTCCAAGGCGTTCGCGCCTGGCACATCATGCACGGCCTTGAATGGGCCATCAAGGATGATGAGGTAATCGCTCTCCTCAAAGTGGCGGCCACTCTCGCTCCCCCCTCATCCAAACGCAAACCCAGGGAACCCTACACCGTCGACCTCATCGCCTCCATTCGTCGACAACTTGACATCAGCACCCCTCTTCACGCTGCAGTTTTCGCCTGCCTCACAACAACCTTCTATGCCACCGCTCGAGTCGGCGAATTCACAATCCCATGTTTGGATGCCTTTGACGCCGCCAAACACATCAAATTAGGTGACGTGAGGCATGAAGTAGACAAACAGGGCAGACGCATCACCAATTTCCATCTCCCTAAAACAAAGGCCGCCCCACAAGGGGAAGACGTCAACTGGGCCAAGCAAGACGGCCCTTCTGACCCCGAACACGCCCTCAGCAATCATATCAGCATCAATAGCCCAGCCCTCGATTCCCCCCTCTTCGCATACAGAGACGGGCCAAAGAATCTACTTAAGCCCCTCACTCGCTCCAAATTTCTCACGACACTATCACTTGCAGCCAGGGCAGCGGGACTCTGTGATGTTCTCCAGTAGTGGATACTATGGATACCGGCACACTAAGATCTTCACTCAGGAATTCCAGACAGATGTCTCTTATTTGGATGAGAAAGACCGGGGAAATTACAGGGAGCGCAAGTAGCTACTTATACTAAGGTGCGGGAGGACACGGAACAGGTATATGAGATATGATATATAGATGACACTTGTGACATTCGGCCAAGTGTGAACGCCTGAATGGTTGAACCGTCACATACCCCCCTTCAAGGGCACGCAGTACCCTTTACTACCTTAGTCACTTCGCCCCTTTCCCTTCTTATTCCCCTTCGCAGCTTTAGCAGCCTGCCCTCTAATAGAAATCCCACTAGGGGAACTTTCTTCGTCCCCCATGCGGATGTCTCCATTGGTATTGGTAGAAGGTAGCGTGCTGGGGCCTGGTTCCCCATATTCAGAGTCTCTGTAAGAGCGAGTAGGGGATGGGGACGGAGAACGACGGCTGTTACGTCCGGACTGGTTGCGTGACTCTGGGGAGGCCGATCGACGGTGGTAGTGGCTGGGGAATTTCTTGCCCGTGCTGGCGATGTGCCGTTCGTTGCCCTCGGGGACTGCAAACCCTTTCCTCTGCCGCTTCTTCTCCCGCGCCCTATGAGCTTCTTTTCTTTTCGCCTCCGCCCTCTTGTCCCTATTCATGATCCGTATGGCCATTTGGCGCAAGGCGTTATCCTCTTCCTTTGTCATTTTACGGGTCTCGGACCTCTCCCAATGGTTCCTAAGATCGGCATCCGGTCCTAAGACCTCCTTGACGGTAGGCGATCTGGTATTGGGGGGGATGGCGACGTCCACAGGCTTTGCTCCATCATAACAGATGGTAGCAAAGGACAAGTCATGACGGCCCTTCTGAACGATGTCTCTTTCGAATGCACGACGGAAGGCGTCGTACCCTCCTGGGATCCTTTCGGGGAATTCACCCCTGCGTAGCATGTGCTCAACCGCAAAGTATTCCTTGATCTGTTCGAAGTGGTAACTTTCATAATAAGTGTTCCCATCGTCAGCGATTCCCTGAACCAGGTATACGTCAGCCTCCGTTCGAAGGAACTCGGGGTCGAGAGCGAGATCACTGACGCTCATCACGAAGCAGTCGAATGGAGGAGGATAGTGGTCGGTTTTACGGAAGGGGGTTGCACACTCCCAATGCGGGACACGAGCTGGGCGATTGCGTTGGTTACAAGATGGACAGTTCCCCTTTATACCAGTAGATCGCGCGGTTGCTTTAGGCGACCGGTCCCTTGGACCAGAGATAAATGGCCTCTGACGGTGGCGCACAGGTGGTGGGCGTTGAGGTTGCCTACTTTGGCCATGAGATGAGTGTCGTCGTTCACGGGAGTATCGATCATAGCGATTGTAATTAGACGCCGGCCCCTTGGTGCGACGTTGACGTTGATTCCGGTTTTTCGGACCGGTAGTGTCTCGCCTGGCAGTCGAATAGTGCTTATTACCCAGGCGTTCTCGCTGGGTCCGTCGGTAGGAATCTCCGAGTGGGATTATGGGTGGCTGTTTCAAAGGACAATGGTGGGGTCATCTCTTCGAAGCCGGACCACTTGTGCGGTAGCTCGATTTCTCGAAGACCGTGGCGTTGTAATGCTCCCGGATGTCCTGATGGACGGGGCAATTTTTGTTAGGGCGACATATGCAAATTGACATGCACCCAACTGCCACGTCGTCGTCGTCGTCCGACGCATCGCCGATATTACTATCGATCAGGCGAGTTACATCGTCGATACCTAATATCTCGAAGTAGTCAGTAAGAGCGCGGAGATGCGCGATCTCACCGTATGGTAACCAAGTTTTGTCGCCGGAAGTCCAGAGGACCTCGAACTTGGCGTCTGAATGGCTGCCTTGATGCGATAATATCTTGTCAACAGTCCATTCTCAAGCGGTCCCACCGAGCTCTGGGATTTGTTCGTCCAATCGTCTGGGAAACAGACGGTCGTCGTTGGGAACGTGGATACGGAGGAGAGAAGAATGGAAGACGTCGTGGATTCCTCTTTGTTTGAGGGAGTTTGGTAGGTCAACCCTAAACGAGTGATTACCAAAGTCTTTGCTTATCTTATACGGTCCGACGAACTTAGGGACCAATTTGCGTGATGTCCCCTTTGGGAAGTTGATATTTTTGGTCGAGATGTAGACCAAATCATTCACAACAAACGGACAGGTACATCTCCGCTTGTTCGCTTGCACTGTCTGCTTCACTCTCGCTGACAGCAATGCGTCGTGTGCCGCCGTCAGTGCCAACTTCATTCTTCGAGCGTAGGCCTTCACGCTGGGATACTCGTCGGTCCCTGGAGCATCCCAGATCATCGCCCTCGGCATTCGCCCGGTGTTCAGGAAGAAAGGTGAGTAACCAGTCGATTCGGATCGTGCAAGATTAATAGCGAATTCGATGGCAGGCAACTTCGTTACCCAGTCCCTTTGTGTAGGTCCGATGCACGATCAGAGCATCTGGCCGATCATACGGTTGGCTCGCTCTGTGGAGCCGTCGGTCTCTGGGTGATAGGCGCTTGACATGCGTTGTTTTACCCCCATCAGCTTATTGAGGTGAGTCCAAAACAGACTCGTAAACAGAACATCCCGGTCGCTGACTATCGTCCTAGGTAGGCCATGAAGCTTGTAGACCTCGGCAAACATCAGCTCGGCGATATCTTTCGCCGTGTATGTTGTCCTGCTTGGGACTAAGTGTATCATAGCGGTGAGTAAATCGATTATCACCGTTATTGAGTCGTATGACCCGTCTCGATCCTTAGATTCAGGCAATGGTCCAACAAAATCCACTCCAATTGCATCCCATGGCGTGGATGGTACGGATAGCGGGTTTAGTAACCCGTACGGTTTTTGATTGGGCAGCTTACTCCGTTGACAGGTTGTACACGAGGCGCAGAATGCGGTAACGTCGTGTACCATGGAGTCCCACCACACGTATTCTCGTAAGTACGAGACTGTTTTCTTGGAGCCTAGATGCGCTAACAACGAGTGTGCTTGGTCGATGACCATCTCTCGCAGCGTTCTCTCGCCAACTTTGATATTCGGGATGCAAATCACAACCCTGTCGTGTAGTTTTAGATGTATGAAGCCATCCTTGGTAAGTTCAAAGTTTTTGAATGCTCTGGGAGTCTCTAAAATCTTTTCAAAGAATGAGTCCTCCTTGTAACGGCCTTTTGCCTCCTGCAGAAGGTGTTCGTCATGCGGGTACGTTATCGGTGCTACGCGTCTCGCGTCCCGCTCGTTTGGTTCAGGATCATTGATCACATCGATTACAGGTGTAGTCGTTGGGGTTGTTTGGGTCGTAGTACCCATTCCCCCCTCCGTTCGTTCCCGTGGGCCCCGGAGAACGAACTTATCTCTCATGCGCGCAGCAAATTCAGCGCCCGTCTCGGGTCGGCCACTCTCAGCCGGTGCTGGAGGCTGACGCGAACGGCGACCCTTAGGCCCGGGCGCCGGGTTTTGGGCTCGCGATGCCATGTCATGGGGGACCATCAATCTCCGTTGCACAGGTGCAGCCAGCTCCGCTGGGTCAGGATTCCCCCCTCCAGCGGAGGGCCCAGGTTCTGGCAATGTAGCCCGCCCAGCTCGCCTGGGCTTCGGTTTCGCCACAGGAGGCTCATCGCGCGGGTCATCGCGCCTGTCCGCTAGACGGTGGCTCCGTCGCACATTCGGTGCGATGGCCTCCGGTCCCACGAGCAAGGGCGCACTGATCAACCCAGTGGGCGTCGTCGAGACCACACTGTCAATATCTAGGTCGCATTGGAGATATTCCTCATGCGACCGGATCGTTCCAGGTGCGTCAAATTCGTACATCCGGGATAGAGCATCCGGTAATATATTCTCCTCACCCAGTACGTACAGAACCGTGAAATCGAACGCAGAAAGGCGCTCCATCCATCGAGCTTGACGACCCGACAAGTCCCTTTGATCGAGAATGTAGGTTAGTCCCTTGTGGTCAGTCACCCAAGTAAATCTGACACCCTGTAGGATATCTCGATGGCGGAGCATAGTTTCCACGCCCGCCATCAATTCCTGCTCATGCACAGGGTAATTGCGCTGGGCGGACGACATCTTTGCTGAATACAACACCGCCACCTTGGCGGTTTTCCAATCACGACCTTGGGCGACCACACCCCCGATCCCATTCCCACAGGCGTCGGTCATGACCCAAATCGGGTCGTGTTCCGGGCCGTAGTCGAGGGGAACGCGACAATGGGGAGCGCACGCCGAGACATACCACTTTACGGTTTCAAACGCGTGCTGTTCGGTATACCCCCACTGGTAAGGTTTAGTCTCCGCACAGGCTTCAGCTAACACTCCCAGAGGGACGCGAACTTTGTAGATATCGTCCGCGAGGTACCCAACCACGCCGATGAAGCCCCGACACAATGTACGATTCGTCGGCACCTTCCAGTTGACGACACGGTCAACCTTCTCAGGATCCATCCGTATGCCGTCGTCGGTAACGACGCAGCCTAAAATTTTAACCTCTTTACACAGGAAACGGAGCTTTGCTTTGCTAAGGTAAAGTTTCTCCCTCCGTAGTATGTCAAGTACAATGGTGACATGTTTGATATGGTCCTCCAAGGTATCAGAATAGATGATCGAGTCATCTAGATATACGTCCATGAAAACGCCGATGTATTCACCGAACAGGTGATTCATCAATGCTTGGTAAGTAGCCGGGGCATTACAGTCCCCCTGTTGCACGACGTGGCTAACCATATTCCCGTCAGGGGTGGTGACCGCCGTGCGTTCTACGTGCTCGGGGATTACCCGGATCTGTTCATAGGCGTCCTGCCCGTCAATAATAGAACGGTAAGGTTTCTTCGCCACACGTTGTAGGATGCCCTCCATGTCAGGCATTGGAGACGACAATTTACGCGTGTTTTTATTTCGCTCACGCAGGTCTACTACAACGCGCAAACGCGTAGGCATTCCTGGCTTCGGTATCAGCAGCATCGGGCATGTATTACGTGCAGTGGTGGCTTCCCACCACCCCGATTTCAGATACGAATTCTTCTTCTCGATCCATAGCGGCCTAAAGGGTTCAGGACATTTCGAAGGACGCCAAGGGTAAATCTTCCCCTCATCTATTAACGGAATAGAATGATTGATGGCCCGCAGGGGTGGTAATGCAGTAGCACCCGCCTGCGAACACAATGGTTCAGCAAGTTTGAGCAGTCGTTCACGCACTCTGTCCAAACTTTCCTCATACACCTCCGTGGCGCGTGATTCAAGAACAGAGACCTGAGCGCCCTTCATTTCAAGGGGCTCTTTACTTCCGAGCACCACCCGTGGTGAGTTCAATCCCACCAGGACCCGATGTTGATACAAGAACGGCGTTCCTAATATCATATCATAGTTTTGCAGGTTAATAACATCGAAGTACCGTTTGTAATCCGTCCCCTGGTATTGAAAGTGGACACTGACACTGAAGTTCACCTTCGATCTCGATCCCTGCACCGCCAGCTGAATAGTAAGTGGCTTTTCCAGCATAACGCGGGTCAATTTTAATTGCTCCACCAGGGTCAACAACACAAAGTCGGCCAATGATCCCGTGTCGATAAGAGCCCTCACAGGCTGCCCATTCACGTGCGCTACAACAACTATTGGTTTCGGTATCGTGCGTTTGAAATCTCGCATCACAGCCGCGTTCCGCTGTATAGCGGAGAACTTAGATTGTGTGGGTCGAGCGTGATAGAGTTCTATAACGCCAACATTGTTCAGATTACGCTCCCCTTCCGGATCAAAGAGTCGGTGCAGGTCCTCACTGACGCTGGATTTCTCAGGATCGTCGAAGACCTCCAATCTAAACCGGCGAACACGTCGCCAGTACCACCTGGCGACATTAAAATGCGGATTCTCGGTCTTATAGATCAGGAGGAGAACGTGGGTGCGTGACACTGCGTCTATTATCTTATACGCTGCTATCTCCTCTTTGCAGATGCAGGTAAATCGAGTATCCTTGTCTATTGAGGCGCGTGGGTCGATTGACCTGATCAATCTTCCAAAATCCTATCTTCGACTGAACGACCCATGGGTAAGTTGAAGCCGACTCTCCTTTGTTCCAACTGACGAATCTCCTCATCAGACATGTTTTTCATTTGACCTATGCGGCGCCAATACCACTTGTCGATATTAAACTGGGGATTACGCAGCCACCTTGTAGCAACTAAAAGCCCGTCTTCAAAGGGATATAGGTCGTCCATCACGACGTGACAGCCATTCTTGACGCGATACACCCAAAATCGATCCCGGGCATATACTGCCGGGTCGTCTGGATCCTCGCCAGGGTAACAAGTCGCGGCCAACCGTCCTCGTGCCCGCTCACTAAGTGGCTCCCCAAAATCGGTAGGTAACTTACAAAATGGATACTTATATGGGTACCATTCTGACACTTCGCTTTCAGCGATGTCTGAAGATTCGTCGTTTTCGCTGGCGTTTGCCGGTGTTGCAGGGACGGTATCTGTCTCAGTTAAAGAGTATTTGTCGCTCATTAACTCAGGTAGACCAGCTATGTCGCCATCTTCGTTGTCTGAATCGAAAAGATCCATCAGGTTGGCATGAACCCCGGACGCGGTTGCTTTGGACAGTCCCCGCTGACTTTCGATGTCCCCAAAGTCAACTTCCACACCGTAGCTCGTTACCCCAGGGGGTGCATCTCCTTTCGAGGAAGACGCTACCTTGTTCCTCTGGGGACAGTTTCTTGAGAAGTGGCCTGTGCCACTGCACATAAAACATAGGCCTTCGGCCTTGCGTCGTTCCTCCTCGCCTTTGCTCAGCTTAGGACGTGAGGTACGCATATTCTTGGAGTAATTTGCGCGAGTATCGTTGGTCTGGGAGGACTTGTTGTGGGAAGGCCCAGATTTATTATGGGTCCTTTCTCGCTGTCCTCGCTGACGACGTCACGATCCCTTATGGTGCGAATTCTCCGCTCCTTCGGGCGTCGTAGCTGCGCTTCTGATTGTCGTATTTTCAGGGCGCCTCCCATGCTTGGTGTCCTTAAATCCAGGCATGACAGATCGCGAGATCTCGATGACCTCAGCCGCTGCGACCACCTCTTTTAAGGTTGACACTTCCGGGTTCAGCTTATCTTTCCATAGGTCCCGTTGGAAGTCCTTTCGAAGTCCCTTCCAGAACTTATCGACCTTCAAGCGGTCATTCCTTTCGCCAATGGTATTCCACATTTCATTCAACTCATGCAAGTATTCTCTTACAGTCAAGTTGTTTTGCACGAACACGGCAATCTTGTCGCGCTGCAAGTTGCGATAATTTACGGGAAAACAGAAATTGAACAATTGTTTAAAGAACTCGCGAAGACGCCAAGAATATGGGTCAGGCGTGACTTCTTCAGTATAAAATGTGCGTCCCTTCCCGGTCAGGTAGTGGGCCACTATAAATACTTGTTTCTTTTCAGGTACGTTCCCGTCCTTCACGTAGGCGGTACTCTCCGTCATGAAGCGATGGAAGGATTTTGAATCCGCCGATCCATCGTACTTCATCGGTGGTATCGGTTTCAACGTCATCCTTCTAGACTTACGTCTTGACTTCTTCTGCGCCCGTCTAGACTCACTTCGTCACTTACTGCGACCACGGCGACGGCTACGATGACCACGTCGCCGCCTTCCGCGCTCAGATGATCGGGAAGAAGAAGTCGAGGAGCTCGTATCGCTCGACGTGGACGGAGTCGACGAAGAATCCGAAGAGTTTTCACTTGTATAACTCGAGTCACCGCTGTCGGAGGATGAGTCACTCAGGGAGTTGTCAGATGAGTCCAAACTCGCTTCGGACAAGTTTCGTTTCTTTTTGCTCGTACGTCCCTTTTTCTTATCGAGACGTTTAAAGGCTAATCCGATGTAACTATTCGGATCAATCTGTTCGACCGGTTCCATCGCCCTCGGAGTACGATGGCGCTTCTGTTGTTTGTCGCTCAGGGTAACTGCCTTGTCAACCATTATTTTGACAGGGCTCAAGTTTCGCTTTTCAGCGGCGTCCTTGCGCCTTTCGTGCTTAGACTGACATTTCTCTTTTACAGGCTGTTCAAACGCCTCGCGGAGCCTCGCTCTCGCTTGGTCCTTAGACATGAAGTTCACCTTAGGCTTGGACGCCCTGTCCTTGCCCTTGTCGCGTCGTCTACGCTTGTCCTTTTTTAATAGGTGAGCGTCAGATAGTCCTTCGTCAGAGCTTTCTGCTGACGAGCGCGCAACCTCCCGAGCCAAGTTCCAGGATTCTAGGGCAGCCCTCTGTCCATCAAGGTCGAAGTCTTCATCAACCTCGGACAGGTCGCCCCAATTTCGCGGATCTGCGCCTTTGCCCTTGTTGAGCGCGGACGGACCCTCTCCCCTGGAGGTCGTCTCGCTTGTCCTGTCACTTAGCCTACAAGCAGGTTTGTTTTTCAAGGCGATTATCCTTTTGTTGATCTTTTGTCGGTCATTTGGGGTCAACTGTTTTTCAGCCTCTCGTACGGCACGACCCAGCTCCGAGTCCAGTGTCTCGGTCCGCCGTTCGATTTCACGCGACGCGGACCTCGATTTACGTCCTTTTCGGCGGACTGTCGTCCACTCATTTCCATTCGCTTCGTCCCTGCCCTCCTTCTCGAGGGAGGGCGATGGATTGGACTCATTGCCGTCAGACGTCCCATCCGATCCTATATCGGTGTGGGCGGCGGTCATAATTTCTATTTGAGTAACACTATTCGTTGCCCTCAGGCCTATTAAATTTTCTAGGTTACTAGACACGACTGGCAAGCGTTCGAGCTCGCGTCCAGTCAATACCGGCGAGGTACTCCTCGAGCCGGGATTCAGCGACGAGGAATGCCTCAAGTCGGGGGCCTCGCTAGGAGGTGGTACGCCACCACGTACGATATCGCTATATCACCGTGGGGCTGTCAAGTCTTCTGGACTCTTTGCACTTCGGGTGCTGTTGTCGGATGGCGGAGGAACGCTAAGGGACGAGTCAGCGTTCACCAGACTTTTCGGGCTCATCGGCAAGGAGTTTGCACGAGCGCGGGTGTTCTTGTGAAGGTTGTATCTTGTAGACATTTTTATATGTATAGGGTTTTGTAAGCGATAAAGGTAGATGTTGATAGACAAGGTTCGTTTGGCGTTCTTTTGACTTGCACGGTGGGGGATCCGGTCCACGTCAAGTATCGGGAAGCGCAAACGAGGGTTTTTTAGAGATAGAGAGTAAGAGTTTTGAGAGAGTAGAGTCTCGGAAAAAAATATGTGACGTTCTCCAGTAGTGGATACTATGGATACCGGCACACTAAGATCTTCACTCAGGAATTCCAGACAGATGTCTCTTATTCGGATGAGAAAGACCGGGGAAATTACAGGGAGCGCGAGTAGCTACTTATACTAAGGTGCGGGAGGACACGGAACAGGTATATGAGATATGATATATAGATGACACTTGTGACATTCGGCCGAGTGTGAACGCCTGAATGGTTGAACCGTCACAGACTCACACCTCTCAATGGCCACAGTATTCGCATTGGGTCCACCCTCGAGTATCTCCTCCGCAATATACCTTTCGATGTTGTAAAAATCAAAGGCCGATGGGCAAGCGATGCTTTTCTCATATACCTGCGGCGCCACGCCCAAATCCTTGCGCCCTACATGCAAGCCACCCCAGAACTCCACGAGTCCTTCCTGCACTTCACCATGCCACCAGTGTGTTCGCGGCAGTAACAGCCACCCACTCACAGTATGTTTTTTCCCAACTTTCCTCCTCCTATCATCCTGGGGTCGAGCGTCTTTCACTCGATGCGTCGTCGCACTCCTAGCAACTAGTCGGGAACCGCAGCTCACGTTCTCCCCCAGGTGTAGCAGCCGAGGCCGGAGGCGCTCCGCGCCATCGCCCATCTCTTCCCCGTAAATCCGCACCATACACACACCAGTCGTACTTCACCAATTGTCATGTGACGTAGCTACTATTTAGTAATCACATTCCCTCCGGTTTGCCCCTCCTTCACCGAGCACGCCAACACACAGTCCAAAGAATATTGTCTTCGCACGAGTGGCTGTGACGCCAGCCGTCTTTTCTTTCCGCACCTGCTCCAGCCAGCCCAGTCTGCGCATCAAGCAGCTCAACGCTTTCGCCCACCCACCACGCCCTGAGATTCCTGCGGGTATCCTTCAGCTACACCTTGGAATCACCTCGCAGGAGCCTCGCGGCTGTCGTGGCCAGACAAGTCTAGAGTGAGATCACCACTGGCGAGGTTTTCCCAGCCCGCCCACACGCAGCTAATGCTCGTCTCCTTTAGGCTTGTTCTGATCGCGACCGTAAGGCGCTTCGCGCCTTCGCCCACTCGCTCTCTGATTAACGCTACCGCTTCCCTTTTTTTCTTAGCTCCGTCTCAGACTGAAGTGCAAAGATTATATTTATTTGACTCATCTATTTAATCTCTTAGTGTGATCTTGTACCAACTAACTCAGTAGTTTACTCCTTAGTACTACCTATGGCTATACAGTGTCCGAATTGTGCAATGTCGCCCCAAAGTCGCGCAGGGGTCACCGAAAAGTTGCGCTACGGTCACCGAAAAAAGTCGCGCATCACTATATATTTGTGTCTGTTTTTGTTACAGACGGAGCGTCATAGAGCCTGGAAAGCGTCCAGATAAACTAGCGCGGCATTTGTGCCGAATTTGCAGGCCATGCTTCTTGCGCGAGGTGTTTTGTTTGGACCCGCGTTTAGTGGGCATTACACGGAATGATTTTTAAGGGCTTGTCCACAGTGCAAAGCCATTTGCAGTTCCCGAACATCAGTGAGGTTTAACCAATTAACAGTGAGTTCCTTTAGTTTTCGATGTTGTCAACCCTACTTGAACGTTGAACACTTAGTTAGCTTGGCACGCTCTACCCAAACTTTCAAGAAATCTAGGTGCGTTTTTCAAAGCTTCGACGTCGTGAGTTCTATGCATGAAAGGCTACTGAATGCAATGCTTATCTACTCTTAGAATGACTCTGACGCTTCTGATTGTTGGCGAAACTGGGGCTGGAAAAAGTTCTCTGATCAATATGTTGGCCAACCAGACCCTTGCTCCAGTATCTCTGGATGCCGCCATCTGTACACAATCTTTTTCAGAGTACCTGTTTCAAGTTGATTCTATCGAGGTCCGTGCCTACGACACTGTGGGGTTTGGCTCAGCTCGCAGCGGAAGCTCGAGCGATTTCGTCCCCTACGAAGTGGCATTGGATATGCTACGGTCACTGAAAATCAAGTTCGACCTCATCTTCCTCTGCACGAAGGGGGATAAGCTGAACCCCACGACTCAGCACCTATATCACTTGTTCTATGACTTCTTTTTTGACAAGACCGTGCCTATTGCATTAATTGTCACACACCGGGAGAGGGAGAAACAGTCCATGGATGATTGGTGGAGCCGAAATCAGGCCGAAATCAAGAACTATGACTTTGCCGGGCATGCCTGTATCACCCTCTCCCATAAATCCGCCGCTCACCGTCGCAAACAATCCAAACAGAGTGTAGTCAAACTCCTTTCTACCTCTTATAAACGGCGTACTTTGGACAAGCCAACAACAACACTTTTCGATCGCCTCACTAATGGCACGACTTTCTTGACCGAGAAATGTGGTCTATCAAACGAGGATGCCTTATTCTTGACCAGAAAAGCCAACCCCCACATCCGGATACCAAACATTGTGCTCTTCGGGGAGGCAGGTGTTGGAAAAAGTTCTGTCATCAATCTCATTGCTGGAACAAAAATGGCCAACACGTCGTACGGAGCGCGCGCATGTACCTTGGATTCAACCGAGTATCGTCTTAATACGGAGACGTCTTGTCTTCGTATCTTCGATACTGCCGGTCTCGACCGCCCGGACATGGGGAGAGAGGAATACATTAGTGCCACTGAGAGTGCAACCAAACTCATCCAGACGTTGAGGCGCGTGGGGGGTGTTGATCTCCTCTTGTTCTGCATCCGTGGAGGGAGAATACTTAAAAATCAGCAGACTAACTATAAGCTTTTTCAGGAAGGCCTATGCGACAAGAAGGTGCCAGTAGCTATATTGGTCACACACCTGGAGCATACAAACATGATGGAAGAGTGGTGGACGGAGAACGAAAGATTCCTGACTCGGCTCGGGATTGAATGTCAAGCCCATGCGTGTATTACGACGATCAACCAGAACACGGAAGTGTATAGGGCCAAACTGGATGAGTCACGTCAATGTGTGCTGAAGCTACTGAAGGAGCAAGTGAAGGAAGGTGGAGAACCGTTTATTATGGACTCAGACAAATGGTTGTCGCAATTCTTGAAGAAGATGGGGGGTTTTGTTACTAGTAAAAAGAAGGAACACTCCGTGCGGCGAGGACTTTTCTGCTTCCCTTGTGGTTCGTATAGACCAGAACTCACATGAGCGCTTTTGCTTAGTTTTGTAATGTATGCCGTATGATCATGTGTCCAAACATTACTAAAATAGGCTAGAAGAAGAGCAAATACTACAGTCACTGACACTAAAACGCTAAGTAAGTAAAAGCGGGATGCTACATCAAAGTCAGTCGGGTCATTCATCCCACCGTATAGCTGAGGGTATCTAGCACGCCTTTCCATGCAGTTCGTCCTGTGTATCGAGCCAACAAAGAAGAAGTATATTCTCCAGCGCAGTTCTCACTGCTCACGAGTCCAACCACGTCGGATCCGGGATCACTAATGTCTCCTTGAGAATCTTCCCATTCTCTGCTTGTGCTTCAACAAACACTACTGCCTGGTCTCGTCCAACTCCTTCACAACGTTGCGCAACATCTTCTTATTCTCGGCATCGATGACCTCGTACCTTGTACCTATAATAGTTTGACCGTCTTGATACTCCGGATCTCCATTCAAGGTGCGCCTTTCTTTGCATGCCCAGCCAAATATTAATTTAACCAAGTGGTTCCATGATTCTTTTTGTTGATCTCCCAGCCTGAAGTCACCATTCCCTGTCTCGAAGTTTTAACACATCGCAGACAATATTGCTACGCTGTTCGATATGTCTGACCTGGGCTCTGATTTTGTCAAAGTGCAAGTGGGCGGTGGGCGCCATGCAAATGCGTCTCCGCCTCCAGCCCTGACTCCCACTCGCCTTCGGACTGCCATCAAAGCGACAAACCGGGATGGTGGTCTGATATCCAAGGCGCGACTTCGTCGCACTGAGCAGACCAACCAGGCAACTTCTGGTCCATCTGTTGATGATAATCCATTCCTCCCGTCACCCGAAATCCGATGCGCGTCAGAACGTCGCCTTCTGTGATGGCCCCGCTCTCAACACCCCACAGCTTGCTCCAGCTCGCCCAATTCAACGATTCCGCCATTTTGTTCCCTCGTGCTTACACATACGTCGACGATCTGGACACCAAGTTCGTGCTGCCAATCTCCGAGACCCAGCACCTTGGCCTACCATCCTGTCTGGGTCCTACCGAGGGATCAATGCCAACGGAAGAGCACATTTGCTGGAAGGCATGATGAAAGTAGGGTCTTTGCGTATAGAGTCTCTGTGGCTCGAGGCGAAGTGTGTGAAAGCAGTGCGGGACTGCGTGAGTTGATTGTGGAGGTGTTCTATCTGGGTTTTGGATAATTCAGACGAGAGGAGCGCTGTGATTCGCTGTGTCGTTCAAAGGCCTCGAAACTAACTCCACCTCGTCGATGCATTGCAATGTGAAGAAAAGTTTGGAGACTCAATAAGCTTTATTTGGGTGACCGAAGCTTAACGCAATGGTATGTCTAAGATACGGTCTTCGGTATATTGGACTCTCATTTCTACTCTGTGCCACTCGTCGGATACCCTCAGCGGTATGGCGAAAGAGGATCCACACTGGCTAGTACCAGTGTGGTGCTGCACGGGAACGAAAAAAGTGCTGGCGTGCTCCCGAAAGGGACGTTCTCGCCCAGCTGGCCTGTGGGAGCACGGGAGCACTCTGCTGTTGGCTTCGCTGACAAAGAAGCCTCCTTGTCCCCACCCGCTTTCACCCAATTTTTCAGACCATCCTTGCGTCGGGTCGCTGCCAGCTCACACGCTCGGCCCGCTCCCCTCGTATGTGGTAGATGGTAGTTCACCTAAACAGCCCTGAAAGGGCGGCGGTCGGGGTAGCGGTTAAGCCCCCTGACGAGAGCTTTCGCCGGCTAACCCGCTCCTTTACCTTTCCCTCTGTGCCACTCGTCGGATACCCTCAGCGGTATGGCAAGAGAGGATCCACACTGGCTAGTGCCAGTGTGGTGCTGCACGGGGACGAGAAAAGTGCTGGCGTGCTCCCGAAAGGGACATTCTCGCCCGGCTGGCCTGTGGGAACAGCCTCGAGCGCTGTTGGCTTCGCTGACAAAGAAGCCTCCTTGTCCCCACCCGCCTTCACCCAGTTTTTCAGACCATCCTTGCGTCGGGTCGCTGCCAGCTCACACGCTTCGGCCTACTCCCCTCGTATGTGGTAGATGGTAGTTCACCTAAACAGCCCTGGAAGGGCGGTAGCGGTTAAGCCCCCTGACGAGAGCTTTCGCAGGCTCGAAACCGCACGCCCAAACCCGCCCCCTTACCTGTCCCTGTGTGTACTGTACGCGGCCCCGATCTTAGGAGAGGGGCGTCCGACGGACACGACAAACAGATTTGATCGCCCGGGATACCTCTCTTCGCACACATGGCCCTGATCTTAGGAGAGGGGCGACCGACGGGCACGACAAACAGGTTGACCGCCCGGGATACCTCTCTTCGTACAGACTATACACTACCCCCCTTCGGAGGATAGTCTGCAACTACAGACCATAACGAAGTTTCGTTCATTCGCTGGCATTGCAGGAAGGTCGGCGATTTCCAGTAACGCAATGTAGTGCTCGTTAATCATACATGTGATGATCGGTGGGTTACTACTTAATGTACAAACAATAATGGCGAGTGACTATGTACATGTCGGTCATGTCCGTAGAAAACGCGAAAGCGTGCTTTGGACTGTAATCTTCTTCATAATCGTTGCCTCGGACGCTAAGTAATATTGTTGAATAATATGACCGGACAAAAAAATGGACGAACACTCACGATCCGATAGTCCTTCTTCCTTCACTTTGCGTTTGATGCTGTCCATCACCTCACTACAACCAGAACGGTCAAGGTCCCCCCGTGCCTTCATAAGACCCTCCACGAAAGGAATGCATGGCCCATGAACTTTGGCAAAGGCCCAAAATGAGAGGAACGCCATACTCTTGGATGCTTCCAACATGGCAAGTATCAGCTCAACCACTCCAAAGTATCCGTCCAGCTCCTTGTCTGACTTGTACTCGCCAAAGAATGCAAATACGACGCTAATGTCCGCCTTGATGCGGTCGGCAGCAGCGGGCATACGCAATTTGGGACAGTTTGCCAGAGCCGTGAGATAGTGCACGAGGAAGGCATCGATAAGGTACTCGACAAGGAGTTCGAACAAAGCAGGTTTGATGAAAGGCTGATCGGACAAGTAATCCTTCATCGTAATAACGATTTGCTCGATAGCGCCGTCATACCATGGAGGCTGGAAGAGCTGCTTAGTTGCTGGTTTAAGGTCATTGAAGATAATATTGATGAATGTTTGGATACATTTTTTCGCAACGTCGAGGTTCCCATCGATGGCATCGTTGAGCTTCTCATTGATAGGGACCCTGTACTTCTCCGAGACCAGCGGCTCTAGTCTCCCGAGAAGGGCCTCAGTATTATCGGCCGACTTGATTTGATCATTCGCAAGTGCCAAGCAGTATTCTGCGAGACCTCCGATGACCCCCTCTTGCTTCTCCACTTGCTTTTTGAGCTCTGCATCCAAGACTTTGGACCACTGATCCTGTATGCCGCGCATGACGCGATTGACTTCTTCGACTACCCGAGCAAGGATTGCACCTTGTCCACTCTCAGTCGCAGCATCGATCTGTTGATTTACCATCTGGAACAATATGACGGCCCCTTGCATACCGTAAAGGCCGTCACTATCCACCTCTGGTGGAC
>Ga0307518_10001348_pt1 | contig 18308 bp, 20 predicted proteins | sample 25_EM_MG_FD_203889 | JGI IMG/M metagenome (GOLD analysis project Ga0307518, IMG submission 203889) | Populus trichocarpa ectomycorrhiza microbial communities from riparian zone in the Pacific Northwest, United States - 25_EM | ecosystem: Host-associated > Plants > Roots > Unclassified | place...
AGCTATGTGGGGAAACCTTGCAAGTATATTTCAAAGTCACAGGTTATGAATGTGGTATCCCAGAGCATGAAGCAAGCCCTCAATGTGGTGACAACTATGTAGTCAGGCAGGCCTGTATGTTGGCTTCCCCTTCGGTATGATGGGTCATGAGGTTGGCATCCCAGTATACCCAACAGGCCCTAGATACCATGTTCATTGTCTAAATGTAGTGCCACATATATGCTGCTCTCATAGTACCATTAAGCCAGGATGTGGCAGTACATACATGCAGCACTACACTTTCAGCACAAGCCTGGATGTGGCATAACATGGCACAGCAGAACGGCAGCACAACATACTATAGGCACTACAAACATACGGCATTACAGAACTGCAGCACTACAGGATCAGCACAATATACATATCATTGGTGTACCATGGCACTGATGGATTATGAAAATATGTATGGTTGCTGGACATCTGTTTTGAGAAGAAAGGTCCACAGGAGTCCAAATATGGCTGTGGGAATAATGCTCCAGCATGCTCTGGCCGTGGCAACAATGTCCTGGACACATAGTACCAAGTACAACATGAGCTGGGCAAGTAAAACAGTGGTAATCATGTATTAAGCAACTATCATTGCTGGACATATGTTGTGAGCAGAAAGGTCTGCAGGAGTCCAAATATAGCCATGGGAATAATGCTTCGGCATGCTCTGTCCGCAGCAACAATGTCCCAGACACATAGTACCAAGTACAACATGAGCTAGGCAAGTAAAACAGTGGTAATCATGTATTAAGCAAATATCATTGCCGGACATATGTTGTGAGCAGAAAGGTCTGCAGGAGTCCAAATATGGCTGTGGGAATAATGCTCCAGCATGCTCTGGCTGCAGCAACAATGTCCTGGACACATAGTATCAAGTACAACATGAGCTAGGCAAGTAAAACAGTGGTAATCATGTATTAAGCAAATATCATTGCCGGACATATGTTGTGAGCAGAAAGGTCTGCAGGAGTCCAAATATGGCTGTGGGAATAATGCTCCGGCATGCTCTGGCTGCAGCAACAATGTCCTGGACACATAGTATCAAGTACAACATGAGCTAGGCAAGTAAAACAGTGGTAATCATGTATTAAGCAAATATCATTGCTGGACATATGTTGTGAGCAGAAAGGTCCACAGGAGTCCAAATACATATGGCCATGGGAATAATGCTCCAGCATGCTCTGGCTGCGGCAACAATGTCCCGGACACATAGTATCATATACAACATGAGCTGGGCAAGTAAAACAGTGGTAATGATGTATTAAACAAATATCATTGCCAAACATATGTTGTGAGCAGAAAGGTCTGCAGGAGTCCAAATATGGCCGTGGGAATAATGCTTCGGCATGCTCTGTCCGCAGCAACAATGTCCCGGACACATAGTACCAAGTACAACATGAGCTAGGCAAGTAAAACAGTGGTAATCATGTATTAAGCAAATATTATTGCCGGACATATGTTGTGAGCAGAAAGGTCCACAGGAGTCCAAATATGGCTGTGGGAATAATGCTCTGGCATGCTCTGGCCATGGCAACAATGTCCCAGACACATAGTACCATGTACAACATGAGCTGGGCAAGTAAAACAATGGTAATCATGTATTACGCAAATGTTGTTGCTGGACATATGTTATGAGCAAAAAGGTCTGCAGGAGTCCAAATATGGCTGCAGGAATAATGCTCTGGCCCCTTCCGGCCATGAAAACAATGTTCAAGACATATATAACCACACACATAATCTTCTAGGCAAGCACACCAGTGGCAATAATTCATTATGCACATATGGTGCAGAACACATGTCCTGAGTGCACAGAGCTGCAGCAGTCCACATATGGGTGTGAGTGATAACTGCCCATATACAATACTTATCAGTCACTGTGTCAGCACTTCAACAGCTCAATAACCTTCATCTCTGTTCTCATTTCAAACATATATATTTTGTACCTACACAATATACACCCCAGGCATTGTTACACTTTGTGCATGTACTGAGGTAATGTTATTTAAGTGTATGCACTGCAGTGCACTTTCATATCAGTGAATGTATGTCTCCACATAGGCATTATGACACTTTGTGCACATACTGAGTGTTTCCTATAGGTATTGAAATATTCTTATACACCCCACCACTACTATCATTTATAATAACTTACCCAGGTTGGACTGCTGTGGCCAGCATGCCTCAGTCACAGTGCCTAGTATGCCTTAGGAAATGGTTCCCATGCCACAGGGTGCAGTGCCATGGCCACAGTCTTTCCATGGTTGCAGACTTGCCATAGCTGCATAACCACCATCTTGCCATGGCCACAGTTGTACCATGGCTGCAGTTGTGATATGCTGCAGTTGTGCCATTGCCACAGTCTTGCCATGGCTGAGATTGTCATGGCCACAGTCATGCCATAGCCACAGTCTTTCTGCAACTGCAGTAGTGCCATGGCTGCAGTCTTACCATGACCGCAGTCATGCCATGGCCACAGTCTTGCCATGGCTGCAGTCTTGCCATGGCTGCAGTCTTGTCGTGGCTGCAGTCCTGCTTTGGCCGCAGCCATGGCATCTTGCCATGGACATGGTCTTGCCATGGACATGGTCTTGCCATGGCCACAGTCTTGCTGCTGCTGCAGTAGTGTCATGGCCGCAGTCTTGCCATGGCTACAGTAGTGCCGTGGCCACAGTCATGCCATGGCTGCAGTAATAGTGCCATGGCCACAGCCTTGTCATGGCCACAGTCCTGCTTTGGCCACAGCCATGGACACAGTCTTGCTATGGCTGCAGTCAAGTTTGCTGGCATGTTGACCATGCCACAATGCTGATTGACCGGCTCACTTATGGTGTAATTGCTGCAATCAGATTTCTGCCACAATGCAGTACTGCCTCTATTACACACTGGCTCACTTATTGTATTGGTATGCTACTTCTCTCAGCCCAAGTATTTTCATGAAGACACCCATTTGTCCGGCTTAAGACTTTCACCCTACCCCATGGTGACAACAGAGCCATGGGCCCACCATTGTCACTTGGTGATAATGCTTTTGGTGGCTGACCCATGTGATACAGGAAAGCCCCAGTCATAAGCCTCACTTCCACCAGCCTGTGTAACATGGTGAGATGACCCTAGGTGAAAACACCAAGGACCCAACTACATGCAGAGACTCTGAGAAGATAGGAGTTGAGAAGCTAGGGCAAAGACCCAAGATGAGCTTGAATGGGGAGCCTCTGGGTGCTGGATTGCACTGTATATATACTACTCTACATGAGGGCTATGCAAGGCTATCCGTGAGGCTACATACTGTGCAATGCTATGCTAGTGATGTCATAGTGGAGCTAAGGCTATGTGGAATGACATCAAGGGAGGCAGCGTGTACAGCATGAGGCACAGGTCTAGACTAAGGTAGATAAGATACAGCTGTACACTACAATAAGATAAGGTGCTATCTAATCACAGATTAGATAAGATAAAAAGTTGGGCCGTTACACATGGCCGATTGTCATCATCTGCTGACCATATAACATGGCCTACACAGGTGCATGGGCTCATCCAAGATACTCTTGTACTGGACCCATGTGTCAAGCACCTACAATCTCTGCCTTGCTTCTGGGTGCTACTCCAATGAAAAGGAGGACAAGTCCGACGGAAGGGGGTACAACTCCGAAAGGAGGAGATGCAAGTCCAACGTAGAGGAGGACAAGTCCTACAGGGGAGGAGTTCAGCACCTGAAGAAGAGGAAGGAAGACGTAGAGGGTGAGGGTGTTGGCTTCAGCTTATGTGCTGCGCCCTTGGACAGGCTCAGCCCTTGTATTTCGGAGGAGCGAAGTTGCGATGGAGGAGCAGGAGTAGGAGTAGGAGTAGGAGTTGAGTCGGAGGAGGAACTTAGTGTCAGGCAGAAGCAAGATGATGACAGGGCTTTGTTGATATTTGTACTAAGGTACAAGGAGATACACAGAGACTTATATACTAACTAAAAGGACAGGATCCTTGTGATAAACACAAGACATGTGAAAGATGGAGTAGGAGAAACACATGAGAGGAGGAAACACATGAAAGGGGTAAACACATGGAAGGAGTAAGTAGCAACAGGGTGACAAGTAAGTGACAGGAAGGAAACAGGGTATGTACCTGAAGGTATGACAGAAGCGGGCCAGACAGACCGGAGGAACAGAGTAGGAGTTCGGAGGAGAAACATCAGAGTTGGTAGGAGATACGTCGGAGCTAATAGGAGATGTGTCGGAGTTGGTAGGAGATGTGTCGGAGCAAATAGGAGAGACGTTGGAGTTGGTAGGAGAGATGTCAGAGCAAAGAAGAGATGTGTCGGAGTTGGCATGGATGTGACACCATGTTGTGAGCTTCCCATATGTTGAGGAATGCAGTTTTCTTCTTCTTGAGAAGTTTGGCAGAGTTCAACATTAGTAATCCATCATCAATGTAGACAATGAATAGCATGATGCCTGATTTATCTTGGAAAATATATACTCCAGGATCTGATTTGGAATGTTTGAAGTTGAGCTTTAGGAGCGATTTGTGTAGCTCTTTGTTCCAGGCTAATGTGGCTTGCTTCAGGCCATAGAGAGCATGCAATAGACAATAGACCTTGTTACTTGAACCAGGTACTTTGAAACCTTCAGGTTGCTCCATGTAGATTTCTTCATTGAGTTGCCCATATAAGAAGGCAGTCTTGACATCAAGACTTTCTATTTCCCAGTCATTTCAACATGCATAAGCCAGAAGCAGTCATACTGTTTCAAAGCGTGTGACTGGTGAGAAGGTTTCATCATAATCTTCACCATAGATTTGAGAAAAGCCTTTCGCAACCAAGCAGGCTTTAAATCTTCCATCCAATTTCTTTGCAAATACCCAACAGCATTTGATGGGTTTTCAATCTGGCGGACAATCCACCAAAGTCCATGTGTTTCTATCTTTGATAGATTTGATTTCTTCCTTGCATGCCTGTTCCCATTTCTTCTGTTCATCCAATGGATAGTTTTTAACATCCTTATAATGATAAGGAATGCCTTTAAGTGGTTTTGCCACTTGTTTCATGATGTAGTTGAGGATGAAGTGCTTTCCAAGCATCATCATGGTATCGACATCTTCATTCAGCATGATGATGTCTTCCATTTCATTCTCATCTTCATCCATGGATGGTAATGGAACAGTGATAGGAGGTGCCTCTTGTTGAGGTTCTACAGGTGCAGGGACATTTGATCCTGATTTGACCATTGGTTCTGATGGAGGGACAACAGTTGTTGGTACCCCTCGTCCTAAAACAGTTCTGGTCCACTCTTGGTCTATCGCAATTTCTCATTCTATATTCACTGGATTTCTATGACCATAGACATTGTCTGGTCTCACAGGTGGATTACGAACTTGAGGAGGATTGCAACGGTGTGGTCCTGGTTCATTTGGGACATTGATATTTGGAATGGGATTATTATGGCCATATCTATTTTCAAATTCTCTCCTCTGTTCTGGAGGAGGTTCCCATGTTTGGGTGTGTCTATTGAAAATGAAACCATATCCATCTTCCAGGTCTTGATCATCAGAATTTGTATTTCCTCCTTGAGGAGCTTGCATGTCATTGTTAATGACTTCCTCTACAGTAGGTCTAGGAGGGCATTGGGGTGGACTTTGTGGCTTTGTGGTGTCACTTTTAGAATCATCACCTCTTGTATGACTGTCACCTGGTTGTGGTGGGTCCAGATCATTGGGTGGAGGTTGGTGATTGTGTTCATCGTTGTTACCTGATGCTTCTTCTTGAGAAGGATGTATGACGCTGCAACTGTAACAAAATAAAATGCAGAATTTAAGTTGACAGTGCGGAATTTTGGTCTGTCTCAGTGCAGAATTCACTCAACAAGTGCATCAGTGTGGAATTTTCAGTTGAGTCAGTGTGGAATTTTATCACACCAGTGCATCAGTGCAGAATTTGAAGTCAACTCGGTGTGGAATTTCCAGTTGTCACTGCGGAAATTCCTATTCTGCCGTAGTACATAATTGTAATTGGCACAAGTCATCAAACTATGTACATGCACCGTCGAAGGCAGGTTCCTTGATAAGACGACCCACCAACTTCTCGCAGGTGTTGTTAATGAGTTTGTGTTCATGAGTGAACACTTTCCCCTTTCTACAAAAATAAAGCATTTGTTTCCAGCAGTCCAGGAAAACAGATCCATACTCAAATTCCTGGAACTGTTGCATCACGTCATCGAATGCAAGAGAATTACGTCCATCAAGCAAAAATCTACCCATGCTGTTCCACCAGACCCGCCTCCAATCATCATTACAAGTCTTCTGGTCATGACAGCACTCCGAGTGCACCATCAGTGGAGGCTCACATGCAACGATGTGGCGATGAAGATCAAGCCGTTCCTTCACCATGGCAATAGTCATCCAGACAGGGACAGTAAGAACATTGGAATCTAAATCATTCATGTGCAATTCAATGAGCTGGTTGAATGCATATTCGAAGATGTCCTTAACTTGATACTTGAGTGAGATCAAGACTAATTTTGGGGCGGACATATGCCAGAGACAACTTTGGAAGTGTTTCAGGGCATGTTCTCGAGCAGATTTTGACTGAAACTTCTGACTCAGCTCAAGGAGCTGGACCACCATTTCATCTGACATTCTCGCAGAATCTGGGCACCACCTAACACCAAGTGTTTCATGACATGAAAATGTTCATTCGTTAAGTGACTTACTTGTCATATAGAACTGAGAGAAACAACTCAAAGCTTTCCACCGTGATGCCCTCAAGGAGGATTGGGTCCTTGTCACTACTTCCTTCGGTCTGGACGAGCTCATGTTCCTCGCTGACCTCAAATGTCCTTGAAAAGGAGGGATTTGTCTGAAAGGACACTGCTGTGGACTTTGAAAAGTATGTTTTCAATCTGTGGAATGCCATTAGAAAAAGCATTGAATAGAAAAAGAGAGGTAACTCACCTGGATTACATGCATACCATCAAAATAATAGACCATTTGATGGTGTCGAGGAGCAGGCATCATTTTTTTTTGGAACGAGCTGGTGCTATTGCAAAGGAGCGCTGACTTGGCCTTTGTCACACAAGGCTCACGGTGTCACATGACGTCGTCACTTCGTTTACAATGGGAGTAGGGTTGGGGGGGATATCACCCCACGCTCTACTGTTCGCCATCACTGTGACCACTACCACCACCCACGACTATGACCACGATGCCTGCACCCGTAAGTCCCTACACTACATATCACCATTACTAACACATCACCAGCTTTCTCACCAGTTCTTGAGGTTGATGAGACAATACATTAGCATTGGTAGGAGTTGGTGCGTACAAACGAACTTTAGCTTCAACACAATATATATTGTACACGACAGATGATCGATCAATGACGGACGACAGAAATATAAGTAGCAACTCGGTGTATGTACATGAAAAAAGAAAAAGAAAAAGAAGTAAAATGTGTGCAGTTCAGATTCTATGCGCGTTCACGAAGCTGCAATCAAATTAGATGAATCCACGAGGTTCAATCAGGTACTTACACTGCGAGATCCATGGCCAGACTTGCTGCAAGAATGATCGTGCGTTATATTGTAGGGCTTTTTCACTTGATCCTTGTACCATTGGAAATAACGACCATAAGCTGTTGCCCATGCACCATTCACAAGGGCAGTCTTCAACGCATCTAGATAAGAAAGAAGGGGGGGGCAACCAAGTTTTCATATGATTGTAAAAATCCTGGCTGCCAGGGGTGATCTCTAGCTCGTGGAGAGTGGCCTCCTTAACAAGCGCAAGGCCCTGCAGAAAAGTGTCGTCGATACTGGAAATATTGATAATGGGATAAAGTGTCTAGAGTGCACTGTGGTCAGTCATATGTTTCCACAAAATAACCAATGCACCCCGAATGCATACCTGTCGCCATCCTTACGATCTATATCCAACCCGCTGGCCTGATGGATCCATAAATGGATTTCAATGGAAGAAAGGGAAAACCAAATGTGACGATCAATGTCCACGTGTGCAAACTCATCAACCCCAAGGCTACCCCTCCACTTTCCCCATGACAATAGCTCTGAAGAGCGAAGGCTTGTCGCAAGAGAGCCGTTTGCACCAGGGCTGGAGTACTTCCCATTCTGCTTAAGGAGAACCTTGCCAACGACCAATAAATCTGGGTGACCCTCGATGTAAGCATGCAGTTTCTCCATGACATCAGCATCGCTTTGAGAAAAAGCACTCTCCATCAGCCAAATGGGTCGATCTTCGAGATTGCCCTCAGTGACCATCATTATCGTTAGGTCTGGGATACCACATATTGTTTGGCCTTGGATATGCCTGTTGCCGTGGGTTTGGTAAGTAAGGATACCTTTGGGGAGGGGGATAGTGGCAAGAACGCTACTAAGCTGCCAGATAATAGCAGTCAAGATAGATTTGTGAGTGGCAGTGGGAGATGAGATCATCAGGCATTGGAGGTTTGAGAAAAGGATAAGCTTAAGTTGAGATAGGGCATTTAGTCATCGAATGTGTGTGATAACACTGATCAGTAGTGCACCTCTTCCACGCTTTCTGATACCCATCAGTTTCCAACTGGGTCAAGATATGTATGTAATCTGTGAAGGATACATCTTCCAGCTGTGCCCGACTATCTGTCAACTCCTTGAAATGATGAAATCATTCCAGCCTACCACAAAGCATTCTTCTTGGGCTTCATCAAGGATCTTGAGAATATTTCTGTGTTTTTCTTCAAGATATTAGTCGCAGGACTTTGAAGGTATATTCTTCATGCCCTTACCACCATGTAGCGAGTTGTTTGAGTGCACTGGTGAAGGATGTGTGTCAGGTTTCACAGGGGGTGAAACAGAAAAACCCTTCTGAACACCAGGCATAAGATGTGTGGTAGGAAAATGTTTCAACACAGTTAGTGGAGAACAAGTAGTCCTCCGGGCTATCTTCCCCATTCCTTGTTCACTTGTTCACTCCTCAGCGTTGGGTGACCTTTTGGATACTGGTTAAGAGTGGCTTGCTTATATCAGCTTCCGCCAAGTCAGTACTTAGACATGGCCACCACCTTATTTCCTTCCCTTCCACAGCACCATAACAGATGGCCAGCTGATATCTGTGCCACTCATGAAATGATCAAGAGAACATATGAACAAGCCCTTGACGTCCTCTGATCTGATGGGCTTCCCGATCCCATTTGCATCTCATTCCATGTTGATGCACTCACTTCAACAGCCCTTCCTATCCTCGAAGTGCTTATCCCCATTGGTACCATCCATGAGGATGAGTCTCTGCCTCACAAATGGTTAATGGATGCTGCAAGGCTCATTGGACAGTCAGTGCAAGATCTCCAGGATATGGTGCATGTCGTTAACATGCTGTTCATCCCATTTACCTGTTAAGGAGCAGTGCTGATTTATTGCATAGTGAACAGTGAGGGGTTAGTATTCCTGAACTTGTAATGGAACTCCAGAATGGTCAATGAGGATGACCTCAGAAGTCCATTTGCCTTGACTTCCTCACTGAGGCTATTAAGAACAATAGCTGTCACATTAATCTCAGTGAACTCGCCCGTATCCTTGGAGTTAGCCACATGACGCTTTGGCGAACCATGTGGAAACATGGCCTGAAGCAGAGCTACACTTTGATAAGCAATGACGAGCTGGATGTCCTCGTGAAGGCATTCAAGAAGTGCAAACCAGAGTCTGGCTTCCATTATTTACTTGGGCACTTATGGTGTCATGGGATTTGAGTCCAACAAAAGCAGATATGGGGGTCGTTGCGTCGAGTGGACAGGTTGGGTCAGCGTTTATGAGAGTGCTGTGCTATTCGATGCAGGGTATATCATGTCACAAGGTCAAATGCTCTCTGGCATGTTGACGGACATCACAAACTCATCAGATGGGGATTTGTGATTCACGGTATCATTGACAGCTACTGTCGAACGGTGTGTATCTGTGCACACTGGCAGGTTGTGTTGCTAACTTTCTTAAGATCACTAGCTTATGAGCGAGTACAAATAATTATGTGTCAACAGTCCTCAACTTATTCCTTGATGCGAAAGCAAAATATGGTATGCTGTCGCACATGAGAGGTGATTGAGGGGGCGAAAACATTGATGTAGCCATGTATGTGGTGGCCAGGCAGGGTCCCAACCGTGGATCATTCTTGTGGGGGTCGTAAGTTAATCATTACTATTGTTCATGGTTACTTTTTGATGTCTGTACTGCAGGTCGACCCGAAACTCAAGGATTGAGTGCCTGTGGGTTGAAGTTGGAACTCAATTTGCTCGCCGATGGCGGGGCTTTTTTGTTCGGTGTGAAAGGCGTCACCGGCTTGATGTTGAGAATGGGAACCACCTGTGGGTCATTCAAAAGCTTTTTCTCGGCACTATCAATACTGATTGCGAGGAGTTTCAAGAAGAGTGGAATGTCCATCCCATCAGCGGGCCCATGACAAATAATAAATCTCCACAGGTACGCTGTTGTATCATTTATGTGATGGATCGTACTTGATTTTTGTGACGTACCAAGGATTTACGTCTCATCAGTCATGTTACGCTAGGGGAGTACCAGGACGACTGTATTGGGATCCACCCCCTGACAATTGAACAATATTATGGCATTGATGGACGTGAACGGATCCCTCGGCATGGCCAGACTGGTGCAGGACATCCTCCTGACAAGGACCCAGGGTCAGATGATGATGACGACGCTGCGGATCAGCGTGATGGTATTCTATGAAGACTTGAAGCTGACCTCCAGAACCAGGTCCATCACCAAGCAGTGGAAGTCCCGCGCAATAGATCACCCTTTGCATCGGCCCAAGATGAGGCTGAATTTTGGTCCATGCTAGAGCGTGTAATACTTGAAGACATCACACCAACAGGATATGGGCTGTTACCAGAGGAGTTTGCTGAAGAAGATGGTGAGCCAGCAACAGAATACATTCCAATTGGTCGGCATGGTACACGGTTCGTCACTATATCATTGGCAGAGCCAGTATGGGCAACACGGGCAAAAATCTGGTGCCAGGCCCTTGCTACATTTACTGCTTTTGAGACCAGACAGCATTTCATAGCATAGTTTGGTAGAACCTGTACGAAGAAGATGGTGAGCCAGCAACAGAATACATTCCAATTGGTTGGCATGGTACATGGACTACATTTACTGCTTTTGAGACTACTAGAGAGCATTTCACTGCATAGTAGTTGGTAGAACCTGGAGTTCACTTTGATTAGCTGAGCACAAATTTAAAGTGAATGTTTCGCTTGACATTTGAATTGTCTTGTCCTTTCTGCTTTACCTACTTCAGCTTGACAATCTTATGCCAGTCTTGACATTCAGCAGGCGATTTTGATGTCAGAGCCAGGAGAACAATATTGCCATGACTTCCTTGAAAATGGGACCTGGTGTAAATGTGAATTATTCACACTGCCTGTCAAGAGCAACGCGGCATACTGTTGCCAGGAATGTGGCCACAGGTACAGCAAACATATTAGAACTGGTACAACAGTGAAAGCGGAACAGGACTCTGAGCAAAGGATACTCAATCTCATCAACTCACGACAAACTCAGGCCACATGGGGTGGTTGCTTCGTATCTGCAGTACGCAATGAAGTCCTTGGAGCATATCGCCCTGGGCGTGGCACGCAACGTGTACCTTCCAAACCAACCAAGGTAATTTAATAGGTTGCTTCATTATCTGTAGGTTGCCGCTTTACTTACATAACAATATTTTAGAATCATGCTGGGAGCTCGACACAGTGAGTACTCTCCAAGCAGAGGCAGGCAGATCCCAATGTGTTCTGAGTGGGCTCGTTGATGATTCTCATCAATTTTCTAAATGTAAGTTGATTGGGATTACAGGAACACCTGCTAAACATGAATATAGAGGACTGGCAGTGCTTTGACACATACATCATGTTTGAACCAAGTCAAGAGAGAGATGCTGGAAAAGCGCAGGTGTGCCTACTTTGACGATGCTGCAGAAGCGTACAACCTCTGCAAGGATTGGACACACCTACAGGCTAATGCTTTCTTTGAAAAAATGTTTCCACGGCCATTTACTTATGTGACTTCTCTCAACAAGGGGAAAAATGCAGATTTGGAGTGTCTGTGGATGTTGATTAGCAAAGAGAAACACCATTATTACCTTGTGACGATGGAGAACCCTGGTGGGAAACAACTACACTTCTTTCGGGGGAGTTCAAAGCCTTCAGTAGCAACAACAAATGTGATCATCGGTACATATAGTCAGTTGATATAATACTATCTCCCTTTATAGAAGCATTCTTTTGCAGTCCTTCGAACCCCCATTCCCGAAGAAGTATTTGTGTCTTGGGACCCAAACTATAAGCCTCCAGTGGATGACCTTGAGAGTACTGATGATGAGAGCTATACAATGCCAAAATGGACACGTCAATCATATAAGAGTACATTGGTATCGTTCTAGTTAGGCAAACTAACTTCATCCGTCCAGATCAACCGAAGGCCAAATGGTTCAAAGGAGAAGTTATATACATCTCAGATGATTCGGATACCCCCATTGCAAGTCCCTCTGAGGACTTGAAGCCTGAATTCATGGAAGGGTCAAGCAACCAGCCGCGTACATTTTATTAAACTTTCGATTCTCTGCATGCTGACTCAGAACATCTTTACAGTCTTCCTCTGGTCAAATAGTGAATACTTGGATGTTTCGCTTCCTGACTACATGAAAGAGTTATCTGTCTCCCCGCAAGCAAAGAGAGGGAGAAACATAACTGGGTAAGCAAAAGTCATTCAATGGGATGTCTTACTTAGTCGTCACCAGCACTGCTCCTCCACACGTTGGCCTTCCTCCTGAGTTCATTAAGTCAATCAGTCCATTTGGTTCTCTCATAGATGCAGATTCTACTTTCCCAACCATTAACTTGTGGTCAGATGACTCTTATTTCATTGGTGGAGTCAATCTGAACTATATTACTTTCCATAATCTTAATTAGATAGAACATGAGACTAGAGGTGTTTTAGAGGTGTCAAACACATTGTCTTGAATGATCTCACCAATGGTTCCGTCACTGAGTACTGAGGGGCCTCTCATTGTTCTTTGGTTGAGTCAGCATGGCTGGCGCTGATTGTGCGTCCAGCACGTGGTGCTTCTCTTCTCACAACCACACAATTTGCCCAGTGCCCGGACGACCTTGACGACACCCACCTGCAGAAGCATGCCTGACAACAACGACGCCCATGTATGGCCACTGCCGACCTGGAACATTGTGCAAAACGACGACAACGTCGCCACCACGACCACCCGTGCATGAGGGTGACTTAGGTGACACAGGTACATCACCATCTCGCAATTGCTAATCTTGACTGATGCATTGACTCTCTTCAACTAGCCATACACCGTCGACTTGAGACGTGACACGGTCATCAACACCACCACTGCCACCATCTGACTTACAACACCATGACGACAATGACATCCGCTAAGACCACGACCACCCCACCACTCTAAGTGTTTCTACCTGACCATCTGTCTCATCTTTTGTTCACTCCTGTATACCTGCTGACTTCCCTTCCCTTTCAGCTGGTATCAGGTGCCAGAAAAAAAAAAAATACAGATTGCCGAACACAATAGCACTGATGCTTCCAGCAATGACAAGACAACAACGAGGGGGAATGGACAACAATAGGGACAATGACAGCAAGGATGGGCATGGTGACAACAACGCCAATTACAATATTGCTTGAACACTTGGGACAACTGAACAGCTACGACCTCGGCCTCAAAGAGGGATGATGACAGCAACCAACCTTACTTGGGCAGCAGCATGTCTAAAGTGAATTTATCCCTGGCCATTTCATTGCTTTACTACAGAGAACATGTATATCCTGTGTAGTTGACCATACGTAGTTTGAGGACTTGTGCCAATTACAATTATGTACTATGGCAGAATAGGAATTTCCGCGGTGACGACTGGAAATTCCGCACTGAGTTGACTTCAAATTCTGCACTGACGCACTGGTGTGATAAAATTCTGCACTGACTCGACTGAAAATTCTGCACTGATGCACTTGTTGAGTGAATTCTGCACTGAGACAGACCAAAATTCCGCACTGTCAACTTAAATTCTGCATTTTATTTTGTTACAGTTGCAGTGTCATAAGGATGAATGGGTTCAGGTATATCAATTTTCTTTTTCAACTTTTCTTTGGGACAATTTGGGAATAAATTTCCAATGAATGTGGGTGTTGTTTCCACATATATGGATCTATTGTTCCACAAGAAGTGGTAACCCTTTGTTCCTGATTCATAACCAAGGAATATCATTTCTTCGGCTTTTGGAGTAAGTTTGTCCTTTTGCTTGTCCTTTGGTATATGGACATAAGCTAGACATCTGAATACTCAAAGGTAAGATATGTCAGGTTTCTTGTTCAACAAAAGTTCAACAGGTGTTTTCCAGCCGATGTGGTGCATTGGTGTCCTGTTATAGACATGGACTGCAGTGTCAAGAGCAAAGTTCCAAAGATTCTTCAGTAGACATGCTGCGTGGTGCATGGTTTCTTCTTTCTCAAGTAAGGTCCAATTGAACCTTTCTGCGTGACCATTTTGTTTGTGGATGATCCAAAATGGAGAGTTGTTGTTCTACCCCTTTGGAGCTGAGGAAGGTTTTAAATATGATTACCATAAATTCTCCTCCTCGATCAGAGTGTACTCGTAGGAGTGAATGACCGGTTTGTTTCTCAGCCCAGGTTACTCAGGTAGAGAATGTGGTGGCGGTGTCTGACTTTAACCGCAAAAGGCAAACCATGCCATATCCAGAGTAATCATCAATGATCGTGAGACAGTACTTGTGTCGATTATATGACAAGATGGGGAACTCGACCAGGTCACAGTGCACCATCTCAAGTATCTTGTCTGCTCATTTATCAGAAAATGGAAAAGACCTTGAAGGCATCTTGCCAATCTGACAGTCAGAACAGAGTGGTGTCTTCATAGGTATGTCCAATTTCTCAATACCATTGGTAGCACAAGTAGCATGCCACATAGTTTGAGGGTTAGGATGACCTAGATGACTATGCCATAGATCATAAGAGTTGAAATTAGCTGTAGCAGTTGCACATTGCACCATTGAGAGGGATTTAATGTTCAAATCCACGAGAAGTCCAAGAGCTCCAGTCTGAGTATCGGTTTCCCATGGAATCAATGGAGATTGTTTCTTGGAATTAACCTAGTCCCTTCCAAGAAGACTTCATTACATGAATCAAAGACACAAGTTATCTTTGTGTCAGCATAGAGTTTCATTTTGAGCTTCGTGGTAAGCCATTGAAGCGAGCAAATACACTTATCTCCAGATGGAGAGTAGTAGACATGTCGAAGATAGATTTCTTTTTGAACATTGCCAACTTTAGCTTTGAAGGCAACTGTTCCTATGCCTAAAAACTGAATGACTTCAGCACCAGCAGTACCCACATTGATTGGTTTCCATAATTCCTTGTAAGTCAGGAAATCATTGTGATATGGTGTGGAATGATCGGTTGCACCGGAATCCATCAACCAAAGACCTGTTAAATGTTTATGCTTGGGGCAGTGTGATTCAGCTTGTTGTCTTGAGTGGGGAGATGTTAAGCAAAGACACCTATTGTCACTCTCCTTAGAGGTGCACAAGGTATAACAGTCAAAGCTTTCATCGTTGTATTGGTCACAAACAAAACCGTTGTCTCGATACAGTATAGTCCCATCATCGGGATCTGGTGGTGCAGTGGCTAGTCTACATGCATAGTCCTCATCTTCCATTTTGTGTTTCACCAGATCATTACGCACAGAACATAATGTTGACTCTGAAGCGAGTTGGGAAGGAGTGAGCATGGACCAGCCAGCCTCAGCAACAGTAGAGGTGCACCCTGCATTGGACTCATCATCAGAATCTCCTTGGAGCTCAACAATCTGAGTGGTTTGTTCTGCAGTGTTTTGGCACTGCTTGCCTTTACCCTTGTAAGGCTGTTTTCCTTTTCCTTTCTTTCCTCCTCCTTTTCCTTTTCCACCACCCTGATTCTTCAGTGGGAAGGTGGAAGGGCCAGCAGTGGTGTTAGGAGTGAACGTCTTTTTGTAGTCATCGCAGTGATCTGTGGTGCTGTGACATCCAGAACACTTCTTGCATCTAGGGCGAGAAGGTCCAGCCTGTGCATTCTGCTCCTTCTTTATGGTCGCCATTATGGATTTGCCAGACTTGTGAGACCACTCTTCCATTATTTTAGGAAGGACTGAGTCAAACATCAATTGTTGAACACCAGCAGCAATTTGGGCTGCCATTGGATTGACGTGTAAAGTGGCTAGAAGTGTGGAAGCAAATCCTTGCTACTCATTTGGTAAGGCTCCAAGAAGTAACATCGCCTGAGTGGAGTTAGGGAGTGTTAGGCTGTTAGAGGCCAAGTATCCAATCATGGACTGCATTTGATTAATGGTAGGAGTGGGGTCCTGGTTCCCTTGGATAGTCATCTGGGTAAGACATTTAAACTCAACAAAGACACCGGTGTCACGCACCAAACGTGTTTGGTACTGTGGACATGGAGAAAGTTAGCCAATGAACTAATGCAAAGAACACACCCAAGATCTGTTGAAAGATTGTCCCGACTTGAGGGATACAGACAGCCCTCGCTATCCATATCACGCAAAGTCAAGACTATCATTATGCAAAGAATGAATACAAGCTCGTTGTAGCCATCTATCGCACAAGAATGACTATCCTGATGCAAGAGATGAATGCCATCGCTGACAGTCATCCCTCACACAAGAACTACCAAGAAGCAGAAAGAATCCAATGAATAATGATCTTTTTGGTATGAGAAAGGAGTGCAGCCTTCTGCAGTCCAACTCCCATACCAGAACAACCAAAGAAGCAGAAGAAACAATTGAGAAACAAAGGAGAAAGAGAAGAATCATTTTTAGTGCCCAAATGTCAAATTTAGGCACCCAGTGCTGGCATTCCGATATTTTGAATAGCTCCGCCGTTTTTGAAGCTATCAGGCACATGACTATACCATCATGGAGCCTAGACTGTGGTCTATCTGCCTGTCAAGTTCCGACGTAAATCTGATTATTTCCCATGGAGATATTCCACCTGCAATCCAGACACCCACTTCATCAGTCACTATGGAGTCCACATTTTCTCTGGAACGTTTCTCTGCTATTGCAGCAGACCTCAACTATGTCCTGCTCTTGGGACAGCCTATCCCTGAGCTCCTGTGTACTGCTTGGTACATATCTTCCCAGCCTGCTCCCTCAGTCCCTCTCGTTCTTGGTCAGCGCATTCTCCTCGTCAGTCCTGCGTTGTGCACATACTTTGGTCATCTCAAGTCTATCGTTAGACTTGAAAATTCATACCTGGTTGTCTCTGTGTCTCCTGAGTCCTCTGCATATGGTCCTTTCATCCCAGAGTCCTGTCACATCCATCTCCCTCTGTCATTCATCTCGCTTCCCTGGACACATTGAATCCACTACTCACGTTTCACTTTGCTGCTATCCTGCAACAAACATGAATGAAACAGTGCTCTAGAACCCTTCTTAGGAGCCCTTATAGAGTACAGAACCTTCCCCTTACTGCTCAAGGGAAGACTGCTCTTTGGGAGCACCAATCTTCATGTTTTTGTCCTACAGAAGCTCAACCCAAGGGATTTGTGACACTCTGTGACCAGCTGTGACTCTACTTGTCATTCCAGGCCCCCTGACACTGCTCTTCTGGTCGGATCAATTCTCTTATTACCCCCCAGCCACTCTCATCAGTGGCACTGCTTCAGAAGCTCATCTCCAGATCTAAAGTTCAACTAAACACAGGTTGTGCTTCCCTTCTGTCTGAGTCACACAGAGTCACTCTGGCTCACTCTGACTCACTCTGCTGCGCATTATTCATCCCCTCTTGGCATGACTAATCCCCATTACTCCCCTTACCAATCACTTACCAATCATCCTTCAAATCATGCTTATTATGCTGCTTATCAATTCATGACTCATGCCCCTATGATTCATATGCATTATGTCATCGCATATGCTCATTTAGCTTCGATCTACTCATCCCATGCTTTCCCCCCCTCTCTTTTGGGCCCCATGCAATGATTTTTCCATATTCTTGATTATGCACCCCTTTTTACCTATGTTTTTTCTCATTCCCTTGGCTCAGCAGCTTGTTCAGGCTCTCCCCATCGATGACTCAGCCTGATTACACTGCTTATCAATCGCTTACCAATTTCTTACCAAGCACTTAGTCATTTGTGCTTACAGGGCCACAGCCCCTCCTGTATATAAACCAGCAGCCAAAGGCTGCAAGGAAG